>Ga0256840_1000460_pt1 | contig 41812 bp, 38 predicted proteins | sample 355202metaG_FD_185969 | JGI IMG/M metagenome (GOLD analysis project Ga0256840, IMG submission 185969) | Hydrothermal vent microbial communities from Mid Atlantic Ridge, Atlantic Ocean - 355-202 | ecosystem: Environmental > Aquatic > Marine > Hydrothermal vents | place: Atlantic Ocean: Mid...
TCCATATCAACTTGCGTGAAACGAATACCACTAGAGAGCTTAAGGTGACTAGTTAATTCGGATAATAATTCAGTAAAAAAGCTAGTTCGGTCTTTTTGTGTATCAAAATTATCAATAGAGAACATAGCATTATCTGGACTGGTAATAGTGGCTTGATGACTGGTGACATCTCCCTCTAAACCAAAAGAAAGTTGACCCAGTGAAGTTGTTGTATCCAAAACAAAGGCAAAAGAGTTGCTATTGACCTGCGTGAAAGAGTCCTTACGGCTGGTTGCGTTTCTAAAAAGATAATTACTCATCACGTGATCCGTGTTTTGATGAGAAAAGTCTGATGTCAACTTCCAATCATTTGAAAAACGATAGGAGTGCTCAATACTTGCAACCCCTCCTGTGGCATAAACAATATCCATAGGCAAGGATGGAGTGCCTGTTTCCCCAGTATCATTGGTGTTGTATTTGAGATCAAAAGTTTGTTTTTCCCCTGTGTAGTTATAACCCAAGAGATAAAAGTCTCGATCATATTCTGTATTGAAGTTTGTGCCTTCTTTAAAGTCAAAACTGTCTCCAGTTTCAGTTTGAGCACCAAAGTAAAAATTGTGTAGAGAAGACTGAGCAGAGAGTAGAATAGAGGCCTTTTTACCTGAGTTAACAGAAGTAAACCCAACCGAAGCTTCGCCGCCAAACTCAAGATTATCAGAGGAGCCTTTAACGTTTTTTGGTATAACAAAAATACTGCCACCGATAGTTTCGATACCGGTACTAACAGGAGCAACACCACGATTTAAAATAACCGCATCAACCATGCTGGCAGGCACATGACTCATGGCAGCATCCATTGAGTTAGAACAAGATTCTTGCATGTTAGAGCCATCAACCTGTACATTAACACGGGCCCCTGAAAGTCCGCGGTATTGAGCCAAACCTGTTAATGGTCCATTGCGGTTGACATTGGCTCCTGCCATTTTTTTTAAAACATCAGGCGTGTCAATAATGCTTTGTGCTTTTTCGGGGAGTAATTGCACTGACATTTCTCGATTTTGTTGTTGTTCAACAACTTCCACGTTATCGAGTTTTTCAACATCTCTATCATCAGCTAAAACCGATTGATTAATTGTTAAAGCGGATAAGATGCATAAAGCGAGTTTGTTTTTATTCATTTTTATTGTTGAGACCTTTGCATAACTCGTGGCACGTGTTAAAAAGTTGCAAAAAACACCACTCTGCGTTAAAAAATTCGCAAATAGCGGGCTATTTGCGAATTTTTTGCCTTGATTGGAGCTTTTTTCATTCTTTTTTCCATCATCCCAGAGTTATGCAAAGGTCTCTTGTTAAGTTATTAATTTGCGAACACTATAAAGTCTTAATAGAGTTAAGTAAATGCGACAAATTGTCGCAGTTACCGCATCAGTTGTTACAAAAGTGAAAATGTGGTTTAAAATAGGCAAATGGCAACAAACACACAACAAAACACCTTCTTCTGGCTGAGAAATTTTCTGATTCTTGGGCAGGTATTATTGTGGTTGATGGCAAGCACGCTTTGGAATATTGATTACCCATCCAAAGTCTTGGTATTAACTGGCTTTTATTTTGCCATGAATGTATTTTCATGGGTGTTCCGGTCAGATTTTACCGACAGACAGATTTTTATTAATTTACTCATCGATGTGACTGAACTGTCTTTCTTTTTTTACTTAACAGGTGGTGCCAGCAACCCTTTTACGTGGTTTCTTATTGTACCCATAATATTCTCTGCCACGGTTATTGCGCAAAAATACACCTGGATAATTACGGGTTACTCCATTCTCTGTTACACCTTATTGATTAAATTCTTTAAACCCGTAGCCATGTCGATGGGTGACATGCATGGTGTGAATCATATTATGGATCACTCCACAAGTTTCAGCCAACATCTGGTGGGTATGTGGCTTGGGTTTATCGTCTTATCAGTTTTAATTTCTTGGGTTATTAGTGGTTTGATGAAGAATATCCGTCGTAAAGAAAAGTTGTTGTTAGAGGCAAATACTAAACAAGCTGAAAATGAAAAGATTTTAGCGTTGGCAACTCTGGCAACAGGTTCTGCCCATGAGTTGGGTACGCCACTTGCCACCATTAACATCATCATCAAGGAGCTGTTAAGGGATGAGTCCATACAAAAGCACCATAAAATGTTGAACATCATGGAATCACAAGTTTACAGGTGTAAAGAATCTCTGACACAAATTACGGCATCAACGGGTACAACCCAAGCCATTAGTGGTTTAGTGGTAACGGTTAATGAGTTTTTAGGTAAAGTACAAACCCGAATAATTGACCCAGACTCACAAAAATTACAACTTAATACCAACCACAAAAATAGTGACAAGCTCCATATTGACAAAACTTTAGTACAAGCTTTAGTCAATATCATCAACAATGCACTGGAGTCGAGCGCCACAAAAGTGTTTATTAATTCTCAGAGCAAAGAAAAAATATTAACGCTAATAATTAGCGACAATGGCGAAGGGTTAAATGCAGACTTTGGTGCAAAAGACCGCTCAGAAAAAGAGTTTGGAATGGGTTTGGGCTTGTTTTTAGCGAAAACGACAATTGAGCGTTTTTCTGGAACAATATCCGTTATAAAAAGTAACCAAAAAGGCACAGAATTACAGATTGAACTACCGTTGATAGCACATGAATAAAAGCCTATTAATAATCGATGATGATGAAACGTTTTGTGCTGTATTGGCATCGGCATTAGAAAACCGAGGCTTCAAAACCAAACAAGCCCATGACTTTAAACAAAGCCAAAATATTATCCAGCAATGGCAAGCCAAATATGCCGTGGTGGATTTACGTATTGGCAAGGATTCAGGCTTAAAAGTGTGTCAAATGTTGCTGGAAAAACAACCCTACATTCACATCGTCATCTTAACGGGATTTGCCAGCATTGCCACAGCGGTGGAGGCGATAAAACTGGGCGTGGTGCAATACCTGACAAAACCCACTGATGTTGATACCATTTTAAAGGCTTTGGGACAAAAAAAAGCCGATACAGAGATTAAAATTCCAAGTAAACCCTTGCCAGTTAAACGCTTAGAATGGGAACACTTACAAAAAGTCTTAGCCGAAAACAATGGCAATATCACAAAAGCTGCCGAACAACTCGGTATGCACCGCCGAACACTGCAACGCAAACTACAAAAAAAACCCGTGCGAGAAAATGATGTTTAAATTATTTATCCCTTTATTTGTTTTATCACTATGGGCTTGTCAACAAGAAAAGGTTGAAGATAAGCTGATTCAAAAACAATACTTTATTTTTGGCACAATCATCGAAGTTCTTGTCTGGCACCACGATGAAGCATTGGTCAATCAAGCTTTTAATGATGTAGAAAAAACCCTCAACGGCATGCACAGCCAATGGCATGCATGGAAATCTGGACGACTCAACGAAATAAATAAAGCCATGCGTAAAAGCGAATCATTTGCTATTACCGATGAAGAAGCACAATTTATAAAACAAACAAAACAATTATCCCTGCAATCACAGGGAAACTTCAATCCAGCTATAGGTGAACTTATTCACCTTTGGGGCTTTCACACCGATAACTACCCCATAACAACACCGCCACCCAGTGATGCAGAAATCAAGGACTTTTTAGCGCACATGCCAAGTATGCAAGACATCAGTATTTCGAACAATCAAATTAGCTCAAGTAACCCTCGCATCTGGTTAGATTATGGCGGTGTGGCAAAAGGCTACGCCATCGACAAAGCCATTAACATCCTCAAAAAACACGGCATAGAAAATGCCATCGTCAATGCCGGTGGAGACCTGCGAAGCATCGGCAGCAAAGGCGATAAAAACTGGCGTGTCGCCATTCGAAAACCTAATTCTGAAGACATACTCGCGGTTATTACCGTGCAAGGCGATGAATCAGTTTTCACTTCAGGCAATTACGAACGTTACAAAGAATTTAATGGTAAGCGTTACGCCCATATCATCGACCCAAAAACAGGCAAAGGCGTTAATCAAATCGTCTCGGCAACCATCATAGCCGAAAACGGCACAAAAGCCGATGCCGCCGCCACCGCCATGATCGTGGCAGGCAAAGCCAACTGGCACAAAATAGCCAAAACCATGCAGCTCGACCAAGTATTATTGGTAGATGCTGAAGGCAACTGCTTCGCCAGTGAAAAAATTATGCCGAGATTAGAGAAAATTGAAACTATTTGTGAGGTTTTGGAGTGAAATTTTCATTTTGGTTTTAAAAGAAGTCTTTTATTGAAACAGTGCTGGCTTTAGGAGATTGCCGCGTCGCTTCGGCTCCTCGCAATGACGGTGTATTATTTGGGGTTTAGTGCAACCTCGAAAAAGAAAATGTCATTGCGAGGAGGAACGACGCGGCAATCTTATGGCGAGTCATATTTTCATTTAAAGCGCTATTTGTAGGTTGTGGCCTCGCCCACCAGGCTGTTTTTGGGTTTTTCGATAGTCGTCAAGATTTGAAAATTTTATCCTCGCTCTTCTCGCAGGTAATGTGAGGCAATTGTAATTTACTAATTAGTCTGGCTATTGTGTTTTATTCTTCCAAGTTCTGCCATATCAAGGGCGACATTTTCTATACGAGTTAATTTGATTTTTGAAACAATAAATGCAATTCCTGCTGCTATTGGTGCAAACAAATAAAATAAAGGAAAAAGTTGTAAGTAATAACAACCAAAAATATGCAGAATGAATGCTAAAACAGCAACAACAATCCGAGGTTTTACTTCATAGGGTTGACCAAACAATTTTGCAAAAAAACCAATAAGCACAGGAGGAATCGCCAAAAATATTACTAAAAGACCTTGCATTTGAGCAAAGAAAAAAAACACACCACAAGCAAAAACAGTACCAATCAGCGCACCTATAACTGTTTTTGTAAAGCTTTGTATTTTGACCAGTTCATCATAAGCTTGTTGTAATTCTAGGTTAGTATATTTCATTTTTTTAATGTGTTTTTCATGCAAGGTCTTTAGTTGTTTGGTTTGGGTCTTGGCGACAATCCAGTATTCTCCAGATGGTAATCGTAGTTTTATTGATTTTATAGTAAATTGCAAATGGAAAAGTTTTTGATAGTTTGCGGTAGTAGCCAAACACATTTTGGTGGACACCAGCATAAAGGATAAGAGAGTCTATATCGGCAAATAAGCTATCAAAAAAATAGTCTCCAAGGCTTGATGATTGTTTTTCATAAAAATTACGCCCTTTTTGTAAATCTTTATAAGCGGATGATAGAACTTCTATTTTCATTCAAACTCTTGTCTCAACATTTTTTTTGCATCTTTCCAGTCAATGGTTTTTTCTTCACCCAAAGCCATGCGAATTTCGGTTTCTTTTAATGCCGTTTCGTGCCATGTTGGTGAGTCATAATCTGATTTTAAATCATTCCATAAAAACTCCATGACCTTAATTTTTTCTGTTTTTGGTAGCTCTTGTAAGCTTTGTAATAAATTCATATGCAGATTTTTGGTTAAAACTACTGTTCATTGTAAAACATATTTAGGTAATTCGCCATAACTATCGACCAAACTAAAACCCTGCTCGGTGGTTGTGGTCACACTCTATGGATTGAGTTATAAAGAGAGCTACGGTTCTTTATGAGATTGCCACACCGCTCCTTCTCGTAATAACCAAATGTTTTTTTACCTCTGCGAACTTTGCACTTCCATTGCGCTCTTTGCGTTACTTAAAACAGCGATGCAGTGTGGCATTAGTAAACCTTAGCAAAGCATTATTTTTTACTTCCACACTTCATTGAGCCTCCGCATTTCATGCGTTCATTGGGATTCATTTCGGACATGTCTCCCAGTGAATGGAGGTAATCATCGCTGATTTCTGCAACAGAGTTTACCAACTCGCCACCGTTGGCTTTAATAAAATCTTGGGCGATTTTTTTATCAGAAAAAGGGATGGTTTCTGGCATACCCATGCCGCCTTTTTTACGGGATTTGATGACGAATACAGCTTTGTCGAGTTCGACCCATATGTCTTTGACGTTGCGGTAATCTGGATTTTTTGCCATATCATGGGCATAGATAACGGCTATGTTGTCGGCTTCTTCAGGTGTGCGAGTAAAAGTTATGGCATCACGCACATCGACAAACCAGATGGGCTTGCTTTTATCGTCTAACCACAATTGGGCTTTGGGCCCTGCGTGATCGGCAACTATCATTTGCATATAATAACCAACATCATCTGGTGTTAGTGCGATTGGTTTTGGCTTTTCTTTGGGTGTGTCATCGCCACAAGATGCCAATAAAACAAGGGATAATAATAGGAATAGTTTTTTCATAATTTAACTCTTTTGAATAAATATAAGGCTAAAAACAAAGGAACAATCAGCCACGCTAACATGGATAAACTCAACAACCCAAAGGATAAGGTGTTGACCTCGCCAATGGCTTGCATGGCGGAGAATTGATTGACTTGCTCGGTGGATAAACTCATCAGTCTAAAAATATCCACAGGGTTTGCCATCAATAAACCATTAACTTGCGAAGCGTTGAGGCCTTTGCCAGTGTCGCTAACCAATAAACCAAGCAAAGCTAAATCAAACAACATCACGAATACCAACCATAAACCAATAGCAATGCCTGCAGCACTGCTGCGTTGTTTGACCAAGACACTGACAATATAGCCAATGCCGATAAAGACTCCTCCTAGCAGGATGGAACTGTAAATCAGCCTCGCAAAAGAAAGTATACTGTCTTTTGAGAGTTCGGATGAGACAAGTATCGGTATCACGGCAATGATATAACCGATAAAGATAGCAATGATAACAGCAATCCAATGCCCTAAAAATTTACCCATTAGCCATTCAAAGCGGGTGATAGGGAAAGATAGTTCTAACATTAAACGTCCTTGCTCTTTTTCACCAACCACCGAATCGTAGCTAATAAACAAGGCAATAAGGGGCACTAAAAAAATGGATAAACTGGATAAACTAGCAACCTGAACGGTGAGTCTATCAACTTTTACTGCCCCTGTTGTGCTGCTGCCAATACTGACCAAGGTTAAACCCAATGCTGCCAAAATAATTATCATGGCAATTAAATAACGATTACTTAAGGAGTTTCGGAGTTCGCGAGAGAGAATAGTGAAGACATTCATGCGTTTTCCTCCTTTTTTAACAACTCGTGGTAAATGGTTTCTAAACTGGCATCCAATAAACGTAAATCCGTTACACTAGGATTGGCACTGATATAAGCCAGTGCGGGCAATTTGTTACTGTAATCAACCGTTATATGGGCAATATTTTCATCGTATTCGACTTCACCAAACTTCTTTAAACCTGTGTAAAAGGCAACAGATGCATCGGTGGTTTGGATTTCTATCATCACGGGTAACTTAAGCGAATCACGATACTGAGCAATACTGCAATCCATCAAAACTCCGCCTTCATTGAGTAAAATAATATGGTCAATATACGATTCAATATCATTTAAGGCATGGGACGAAAACATCACGGTATTGCCAGCCTTAGCATGGGCTTGCAAGGAACGGTATAGAATTTGGCGACTATCGGGATCAAGTCCTGAAGCCGGCTCATCCAATATTAATACTTTGGGGTCACCCAACATGGCTTGAGCTAAACCAAGGCGTTGTTTCATGCCTTTGGAATACGCACCAATTTTTTTGTTTTGGGCAAAGGCAATATTGGTGAGTTCCATTTTGTCTTGTATGTCTTGAGCACTTGCTCCCTTGAGCTTGGCGACGTATTGCATGAGTTGCAAGCCTGTGTTGTTGGGTTGGAAGTTGATGCTTTCTGGCACAAAGCCAATTTGTTTTTTAATTTGTTTTTCATGCTTGCCAATGGGATTAAACTGGCATAATTCTACACTGCCTGAATTGGGCTTTATCATGCCTAATAGCAGTTTAATTAAGGTGGTTTTACCTGCGCCATTGTGACCAATCAAAGCACAACACATGCCTGGTTCTACCGAAAAACTGACATCATGCAGTATGGTTGATTGTCCATAACTAAATTTTATATTTTTGTAACTTATGTTTGTCATTTTCTAAAATCTTCGGGTTGTTTTGATAACACACTGGCGTAATCAATAAGGAATATTGGTTTAAGTAAAGGGTAAGAATCTTGAGCACCGCCAGGCAGTAGTGCGGGGAAATAGGATTGTGACCATTTTAATATTTGTATCGCTGGCGAATTGAGTAAAACTTTGGTGTTGCTGTTACGCCATAAAATTTGATCGGTTATTGAATTGGGTCGATAAACCGCATCGGCAATGCCATCGGCATTTAAATCAAAGGCAGCATGATCGCTCCAATAATTGCCTTTTTTATCGGTTGACCACTCTAAATACTTGGTGCCAACGTATTTGACTTGGGTGTGATTTTGGATAAAACTATTGCCACTAAAATGATTGTCTTGCGAACCAGCGGTGTAATGCACGCCAATGTCGCATTGTTCAAAGTGGTTATTTTTCATGGTGTTGTAGTTGGAGTTATACAACATTAAACCTTTCTTGCAGGGCCCCAATACAATATTGTTGGTTAAGGTTGATTTATTCATGAAGTTACTGAATATACCACGTTCAATATCATTAACCGAAGTGTTGTTTTCAACCGTTAAGCCATCGGAAAACATCAAGGCGTAGCCAATTTTGTTTTTAACTGAATAATTGTGACTGATTGTGCTATTTCGCGTGTACATGTAATGAATACTGTAACGCAGGTTATCAAAATAGTTGTAGGTGAATTCGTTATTGCGACTGGTGGTAGTAAAAATACCGTCTCGCCCATAGCTAATGTGGTTGTGGGTTACAATTGAGCCAGGTGAATTCCACACTTGCACACCGTTTCCTCGGTCATTGATGCGGTGAAATTTTTGCCCAATAATGCGATTGCCTTCGACCAAAGAGTCAATGCTTCCCCACAAATAAACACCGATGAGGTTGTCTTCTATGTGGTTGTTTTTTACCACCACATTTTTAGTGTTTTTATTGATAAATATACCACTGTTTTGCACAGATAAATCCAAGCCAGAATGGTAAATAGAGATATTGTTTATCGTTACATTATCAGCCATTATTTTTATGGTGTTGTCGTCTCGGTTACCAATGATTTTGGCATTGTGAGTGCCTGTTAATGTGATGGCTTTTTCGATAATAAGGTTGCCATTGTATTCACCATCTTGTAATCGAATAATGTCGCCATTTTCTGAATGTTCGATAATGTTTTGTAGGTTATCATCAGGACGGACATCAATTTGTTTGGCACAGGCAAACGAGTCTATTAAAAAAATAATTAATAGAGTCGTTGAAATTAGTTTTTTTAAATAACGCTTTTTCATGGGTGTGGTTAATAAGAGGCATCGCAAAGACGCCTCTTATTTTTTCCTTTAGCTTGTCTTAACTTAAGCCAGAGATTTTGGTTTAACCAACATTCTTCCACGCATTTCCATGTGTAAAGCATGACAGAACCATTGGCAATAAAACCAATGCACGCCTGGGCGGTCTGCTGTAAAAGTAACAGAAGAAGTCGCTTGTGGACCAATTTCCATCGCAATGCCATAGTTGGCAACAGAAAAACCATGGGTTAAATCATCAATGGTGTCTCGGTTACTAATATAAACAGTGACCTCATCGCCTTGATTAACTGTGAATTTCTCCATGCCAAAGTTTGGAGCTACTGACGTCATGTAAACACGCACTTTTTTGCCATCACGAATGATTTTGTTATCGTTTTCGATATCGACACCGTCTTTTTTTGCTTGGGCAATGGCTTCTGCAAACATTGGGTTGTCGCGTTTATAAATATTATCAGGATTAACCAAATCAGTTTTAACGATAATACAGTCATGGGGTTCTGCAAATGTAGGTCCATCGTGTACAATTTTCATTGTATCGCCAGAAATATCAATTAACTGATCATTTTCTGGCTTCAAAGGCCCAACATTAAGGAACCTGTCTTTGGAGAACTTGTTCAAAGACACCAACCATTTTCCATCGGCTTCTTTGGTTTCACCCATAGAGGTATGGTTATGACCTGGTTGATAATGCACGTCAATTTTTTGAACGATGTAATCGACTTTCTTGCCCGCATAAGATTCTATCGCTTTAGCAATATTCCACTTAGCCATCTGAGAATCTAAGAATAAAGTGGTATAAGCATTACCACGACCATCAAAGGCAGTATGTAATGGCCCTAAACCCAATTCAGGTTCAGCAACAACAGTATCACGCGGCTTAATTTTATTAGCAAAGGCATCCGGAAGTTTTTTAACATCAATCACGGTGACGGTTGGTGATAATTTACCATTAATCATCAAGTGGCGCTTATCTGGTGCCATGTTGCAACCATGAGGCGAATTTGAAACAGGAACATAACGTGTAAAAGGTGATTTAGCCGCCTTGGTTCCATCAACCACAGGCACACCCTGAATCATTTTGGCCTTGCCTGCTTTAACAGCCTTTTCAATGGCTTTGATATCAAAAATAACCGCATGATCTTGTTCTGATGAAGTCATTTCTGCTAAATTTGTGCCCTCTTCTGAATTGTAACAGGTTGAGAACGCATACAAACCATCGTAATCACAGTCGCAGTTATCTAAGTTACCACTGACAATAACCTGCCAAGCCACCTTCATGGTGTCACCATCTAATGCCGTAAAGACCGAATGGTATTTTGTTGGCTCATCTAAAATAATGCCATCATTTGGTATGGGCACTCGATGCTCACCATTGGCAAAAACATAACCTGTACGTGGGTATTTTTGCGGACGCAGACCATGAATATCCGCAGCATTTGGGATTTCAGTCATTTTATCGCACTTCATGTGTTTTAAGTCAATGCGAGCAACGCGTGTATTGAGTTTATCATTCATAAACAAATAACGACCATCATAAGTGCCGTCGGTAAAAGACATGTGAGGGTGGTGTAAATCACCATTTTGCCATACGCCGCCTTTATCTTTTAAGTATTCTTTTGTGGCTGGCAACATCCCATCCGTCATGATTTTTTTAGACTCATTGGTTTGACCCCAACCCGTTGCGCTACAGCGGTTAAATACGGGTATGCGCATCAGTTCACGCATGGATGGAACGCCCATAATGCGCACTTCACCTGCTTGTCCTGAACTCCAAAAACCATAATATTCATCTAGCTCGCCAGGTTTTACTTCCGCTGAAGCAAACTCTGATTTACCCGATGCCATAACACTTGATGAGGCGGTTAGACCAAATCCTGTCGCACCAGCAACCGTTCCAGCCGCCATACTGCCAAGGATTTTACGACGCGTCATACTGACTTTATCGTCCCACTCTTTTTGGCTTATATTTTTATCTTTCATACTCTAACTCCGAATGTTTAAATTAATATGAGTGTGCGCACTTTGCTTGTTCCGACAAGACTGACTTTCGCGCGCTTCTCTTCTTTCTCGTTTCTTCCGTTTTTTAACCATAACAGGACAAACTTCTTCATCAACGTACCTGACTTGACAGTGCAAACAATTCACACACTCATTCATGTTGATATTACCTTCAGGATGAATGGCTTGCACCATGCATTCTTTAGCACAGACTTGACAAGGGCTTCCGCAATCGTTGGGATAACGTTTAATCCAATCAAATAATTTAAGTTTAGCCGGAATGGCAAGACCCGCTCCAAGCGGGCATAAATAGCGACAAAAGAATCGTTCAATGAACAACCCAATCACTAAAAGGGATAAACCGTAGACCACGAACGGCCAGGTTCTTTGAAATTTTAAAATAATACTGGTTTTAAAAGGCTCAACCTCGGCCAAATGTTCAGCGGTCTCAATGGAGTACAAAGACACACCAAGAAGACCTAAGAAAATCATATACTTCAGTGCCCAAAGGCGTTCATGCAACCCCCAAGGCAAGGTAATTTGAGGTGTTTTTAATTTACGGGCAATGTGATTGGTTAATTCTTGCAAAGCACCAAATGGACACAACCAACCACAATAAGCACCGCGTGCCCACAAGATTAATGAGGCAGCTACCGAACACCATAAAATAAAGACCAAAGGATCTCTTAAGAAGAAACTCCAGTCAAAGTTATTAATTAATGCACCAAAAAAGGTTAAAATATTGACTACAGATAATTGTGCATTATTAATGAAACCTAACCAAATCAAGACAAAGGTGAGGAAGGAATAGCGCACAATCTTTGTCCATTTAGCACTCTTGGTGAGTTGGTTTTGAAAGAAGAAGATTAAAGTTAAAATTGTCAACAAAACACCCAACACTATTATTTGTGTATGTTTTCCTTTCCAAATGCTTTTAACCAACTTCATATTGGCTGCATTTCTTTCGCTTTTTGCTTCACCACCTTCTGGCACATATTGAAGTTGCTTAACAACAGGTTTTGGCGCAACAATATCAACAAACTTATCTGGTACTTGGTAAGGTAAATGTGCATTGAAAAAACGCTTTTCACGCGGACCGACCGCTTGTGAAATTAACAAATTAAAGATAAATTCATCACCAGCCTCAAATTTACTTTTGCCATTGGTGGGTTTCGGCAAATAGAACACACCAATTTCAACAAACTCAGGAGAACCCTCTGCATAGAGCTGACGCAAACGTTTGTAATGTTGATCGCGGAAACGGATAGTATTGTCACCCTGTTCTACTTGGAAGCGATCAAAAACCCCACCACGAACAAAGCCCGAACCTCTAAATGAAAATAAACCATTAGCAGCAATAACAAGGGCTTGTTGCCCATCAACAATTCTTTCTTTTAAATTTCTATACTCACCTTTGCCTAATAAGTTTTCACCAATTTCAGGAACAGAAACCATGCCCATGTACAGATCAATAAAAGTGTCATTGGGGTTTTGTGTTTTGACTCGTTGCGCCGCTGTGGTAAAACCCTTTTCCAAAAACTTTTGACTGACTTGCCCCGTGGTTAAATGCAGGTTTTTAACAGAACCTTCTTCAATAAGTTGTTGCCATGTTTTTGGTTCATTTGGCATGTTTTTCTTTAACTTTCGTGTTTCCTTGCCGGCATGCTCTTCATCACTAATAACAGATAAGGCACGAAATGCCTTAATTACACTGGAAACAATGCTGTCATTCATCACAATAACGGTAACAGTTGCTCCTGAAACGATATCAATTTCATTGTCTTCCAAGGTCTTTTCTTTAAAACCTTTAATAACATTGTAACCAATGAGCTTTTCAAATGGCTTCATAAGTTTTGGTTCAGGAATACCAATCAAAACAATGGGTTCAGAGTGTTTAAGCAGTTGAATCCCACGAATCACACCATCTTTATCCACACCTATTGCCATATGGATGGGTTTGCCAGAATATCCGATACTTTCGGTATAATTGGTATTGATGATTAAATAACCAATTTGTTCATCGCCTTTATATGCGTCAAAAAGGCTAGGAACTTTTTTGTTGGCAACAATTTTATCTGCTTGTGGGTAAGCTTTTTTTAAATTAAGCTTATGTTCTAACTGAAAAGCAGAAACAGAAAAACTCATCAATAGGTAAAAACTCAATAAAAAGGATCGCATAAATGGCATTAACAACAACTCTGAAAAATCAAATCATTATAAAGATTTAAATTTTTTGCCAATTGACCTACATCAATACCATACCCAAATCCCGATATAGAATCGCAATAAAGAGTGCAAGCAGTTGATGTGCATAAGGAATTGACAAAAACTGAATCCACCTGATTGGTGATTAAGCTTTTTGACGATTTCTTAGGTGCATTAAGGGCTTGTGCTCTCATTGTGATTTCTATATCGGGATTTGGGCCATAGGTTAAATCACTTTAAAAAACATAATGCATTTATTTATGATTGATTTACAATAAGCCTACTTTAAACAAAACACCCTCCATGAAGATTTTAGGAATAGAAAGCTCTTGTGATGAAACAGGCATTGCCATTTACGATACCGATAAGGGACTTATCGCCGACCAACTGTATTCGCAAATAGAATTGCACGCACAATACGGTGGCGTGTTTCCAGAAATTGCTTCACGTGATCACATTAAAAAAACCGTTCCATTAATACGGCAAGCTTGTGATGAAGCGGGAATTACCTTGCAAGACCTTGATGGCATTGCTTATACGGCAGGGCCTGGCTTGATTGGGGCTTTATTGGTGGGTTCGAGCGTTGGTTGTTCTTTGGCTTGGGCGTTGGATTTGCCCTCAATTGAAGTGCACCACATGGAAGGTCATTTATTGGCTCCATTATTGGATGAAAACAATAAACCAGAATTTCCTTTTGTGTGTTTACTGGTCTCTGGCGGTCACAGCCTGTTGGTTGATGTCAAAGCACTCGGCGATTACACGATTTTGGGTGATACACTCGATGATGCTGCAGGAGAAGCCTTTGATAAAACGGCTAAGTTGTTGGGTTTGGGTTATCCTGGAGGAAAAATACTGTCCGATTTAGCCACACAAGGCGACAAAACCCGTTTCAAATTTCCGCGTCCAATGATAAATAGACCCGGTTTAGATTTTAGTTTCTCTGGGTTGAAAACAGCGGTGCGAGTGGCATATATGCAAGAGATTGAAAAAGAGAGCTATATTGAATTTCGTGATAAATACAGGCTAGTCAAAGACATTGCAGCGAGTTTTCAAGAAGCCATTGTTGATACCTTGGTAAAAAAATGCCAACGAGCCATGAAACAAACCAGCTATAAAACACTTGTTATTGCAGGAGGAGTTAGTGCTAATACTGAGTTGCGTCACCAATTAAAAATGTTGGATAAAAAAATACGCATCACCACGTATTTTCCAGAACTAAAATACTGCACCGACAACGGTGCGATGATTGCCTTTGCAGGAGCCATGCGCTTACTAAAAGAAAAAAAGCACAACAATAAAATTAAAGCATACCCAAGGTGGAGTTTGGAAGGCTTGGATTAAAGCTTATTCTACGCCGCAGTTAAGATCATTAAATGCCTGTTTTACTCAACATATCCACTATTCCACGCATTAAGTTTGCAGCCATTGGGTGTTCGTTTAAAAAACTGTATTCTAGTTGCATAATTCCTTTGTATAAATCCTGTTGTTGTAAGTTTTTATTATCCATTAAATGACCGATTTGCCTATCGAAATCAGTTATTTGTTGTTTTGACTCTTCATTTAAATCCCCAAGAGATTGACTTAGCTCGTTTCGTAACTGCTCAAGTAACTCATTAATTTTTTTAGTATTCATTTCTAATAACCTGTTTATTTTATTTAAGAGACCTTTGCATAACTCTGGGATGATGGAAAAAAGAATGAAAAAAGCACCAATCAAGGCAAAAAATGAGTCAAATAGCCCGCTATTTGCGAATTTTTTAACGCAGAGTGGTGTTTTTTGCAACTTTTTAACACGTTCCACGAGTTATGCAAAGGTCTCTTTAAATATTATACTCTTATATCAACCCTGTGGAACAATATTATTACTCAAATTAACTAAAAACTGGAAAGCAGCCACAATTTAAGTAAGATGACAGGGTTATTAAAAACATCATACGAAATACTGCATGAATACACAATTTGAGTTTGTAAAGGGTCAACGTTTTATTAGCCAAACAGAGCAAGAACTTGGTCTTGGGCGTGTTGAAGAAATTAACCACCGCATGGTGAAAATATTTTTTGAAGCGGCTAATGAAAGCCGAATTTATGCAAAGGATAATGCTCCAATTTCACGCATTGTTTTTGATGTGGGGGATAAAATACCGGCAAAAGATGGCTGGACATTAATGGTTGAAAAGCAACAACCGCTTAACGGTTTAATTATCTACCAAGGCATTAATGATAAAGGTGAAGATGTACTATTACCCGAAACCGAAATTGCCAATACCATTAAGCTTGATCGCCCAACCGAACGCATGTTTTCAGGTCATTTAGATTCCAACAAATGGTTCAACCTTCGTCAGTTAGCTTTATCTAAACGCAATGAATTGCAACAAAATCCACTCTTTGGTTTATTGGGCTGTCGAACCTCCTTACTCGAACACCAACTTTATATTGCCCAAGCGGTAGCAAAACGTTTTGCACCGCGTGTTTTATTGGCTGATGAGGTTGGGTTAGGTAAAACCATCGAAGCAGGGCTAATTATTCATCAACAATTGCTTAAAAACCGCGCCAAACGCGTCTTGGTGATTGTTCCTGAGAGTTTAACCCACCAATGGATGGTTGAAATGTTGCGGCGCTTTAACCTGCATTTTAGTGTTTATGATGAAGAACAGTGTCTTGGTATAGAAGAGTCCTCACGGTTTAACACCCCTTTTGAAAACAGCCAACTAGCCATTATTCCCTTGCAATTTTTATTAAACAACCCAGCCAGGGCAGAACAGGTACTCAATACCCAGTGGGACTTAATGGTTGTCGATGAAGCCCACCACCTTAAGTGGTCTCCCGATAGCACAAGTGAGGAATACCAGCTCGTTGAAGATTTATCCCATAAAATTAAAGGCGTTTTATTATTGACAGCAACACCCGAACAATTGGGAAAAGAAAGCCACTTCGCCCGCTTGCGTTTATTGGATGCGAATCGATTTAATGATTTTAATGCTTTTGTTGAGCAAGAAAACAACTACCAGAGTATTGTAAACGCCATTGATGTTTTGCGCTCTGAAAAGCCCATGACTAAAACTGGACATAAAAACACCGCCAGTGTTTTTACTAATGAACAAGACATTGCCGCTGTTTTAAACCTCTTTGAAGACAAATATGAAGAGGAAGAAAAATGGGTTGTTAAGCAACAATTGATTGAAAAATTGCTTGATCAACACGGCACAGGGCGTTTGTTGTTTCGAAATACCCGCCACGCTATCAAAGGATTTCCGCGTCGCAAACTGAAAAAATACAAACTAGAAAACCCCTACCAAGACAACACTAACCAAGTGATAGAACTGCAATTAACACCCGAACGTTTAGGTGAGTTTGAAAATTGGACAAAAATAGACCCTCGCATGCAATGGTTAGCTGAAAAAGTGGTGGATTTAGCACCAAAAAAGATTTTGTTAATTGCTTCTCAAAAACAAACCGTATTGGATATTGCTGAGAGTTTGCGGGTTAAAATGGGCATTCATAGCGCTGTTTTTCATGAAGACTTAAGTTTAATTGAGCGCGATAAAGCAGCGGCGTGGTTTGCCGACCAAGAAAAAGGATGCCAGTTATTGCTGTGTTCTGAGATTGGCTCTGAGGGTCGTAATTTTCAGTTTGCATCGCATGTAATTTTCTTTGACTTGCCTTTTAATCCAGACTTACTGGAACAAAGAATTGGGCGTTTAGATCGAATTGGACAAAACAACACCATTAATATTCACGTGCCTTATTTGCAAGAGACAGCCACCGAAAAGTTATTTAAGTGGTACCACAAAGGTTTGGATATTTTTACCAAAGTCAACCCCGTCGCTTATACTCTCTTTAATCAATTACAGCAACCTTTGCGTGATTGTTTTGAGCATGGTGCGGATGAAAAAGAGTTTGAAAAATTGCTTGAAAAAACGCGTGAATTAAGTGCTCAATTCAATCAGAATTTCCAAAAAGGTAGAGATAGGTTATTAGAATATAATTCATGCCGTCCTTTTGTCGCTGCCAAAATATTAGCCGATGCACAAAAGCAAGATGACACCAGTTGTCAGCGCTTTATGCACCGCATGTTTGATAGATACGGTGTGGATTATGAAGAACTTCGCCAAAACATTGAGTTCATTAAACCGAGTGAAAACCTCAAAACCCACTTCCCGGGATTAATAGATGATGGAATGAGCGTTACTTTTGATCGGGATACGGCTTTATCGAATGAAACCTTACATTACCTAACGTGGGAACACCCAATGGTTGTTGAAGCCATGGAGATGATAACTTCTGGCGAAAAAGGAAATGCCAGTTTAATTTCCTTAAAAAACTCTGGGCTCAAGCCCTCAACTATTTTATTGGAAACACTATTTAGTTTGCACGCTCCTGCTGATGCTTCTTTACAGTTGTCGCGTTATTTACCGGCTGACCCAATTCGGATCGTTGCCGATGAAACCCTAAGAGACAGAACCAAGGTCTTAACCTCGCTTGCTATTCACAACAACCACCAATCAGTACCGCTTAATGTGGCATTGCAAGTGATAAAAATGAAACAAGCAGAAATCAAAAAAGTGGTCAGCGCTATTGAGAAAAAGATAGAAATAATTTTGCCTGATTTGGTAGAAGAAGCGAAACAAAAGGCAGAGTTAGAGCTGAATCAAGAAATCCAGCGTTTAGAGTCCTTGAGAGAAGTAAATGGCAATGTAAGACCTGAAGAAATTGAATTTTTGAAAATTCAAAAACAACAAACCCTAGAAGCCATTCTTGCAGCTAAAGCACAGATGAATGCCGTTCGGGTTTTGGTTTGTTTATAAAGGTCCTTTTTGTTCAAAAAGCCGCTAAATTAGTTGTGCGGCTTTTACCCTTTATTCCACTAGTGTAAAACATTCATCAGGGATTTGGCTGTAGCTAACGGTACTAAAACATGTCCATGACAGGCTTTTATCTTCTTCAACCTTTGGTTTAAATACAAGTGAGTCGTACTGCAAGGCCGGATCATCACTGGCTGAAAAGTAAAAGGTTAACTCCCCATTTTCCGCATCGTAATCAAAATCATCAAGTCCTTGGTAGTGATCATAAAAATAGCCATCATCAGGGAACTTATTATGTGCATAGTAATAATCTGTGACAATGGCTTTATCCTTTTCATGCTTAACCCTTTTCTGCGTCACTTTTAATTTAAGGGTATAATCTTGGTAAGCAGGAACGGCATAAGCCGAAACAACACCCAAATAAACCACTGCTAAATAGCCATCCACATATGACATGTTTTCAAAAACACTGTATTCATAAGAAAACTTCACCGAAAAACCGTCCTTATTGGCATCAAGGGCAAAACTAAACTGCCCCTTTTCTGGCAAATTTAATTGTCTCGCCGTTGGCATGGTAAATAAGTCCACTTCACTGTGGGTTAAGTTGCCCATAATCTCTAAAAGCTTCAAATAGAAGTAATAAACACTGCGTGGCGCATCTTGCACTTCGGTTGTGTAGGCGAGCAACGATGAATCCCAATTTTGCCCTTGTTGTTTGTTTAGCCAGCTTGATAGGCTTTGCTTATTTTTGCTGTTTTCCCTGTCGGCTAATACCTGTGGAATAAAGGCTTGGATGTATGTATCGTCTTTGATTTGGAAATACGATGTTTGTTTCATATCCATAAAAGGATTTTTGAATGAAGGATTATCTAAACCAAGGTCTTTTATCAGTTTTTTTGCCATTTCATTGGTTGAAGCTTGCATAACATCAATTGAAACACCAGCAAGCATTTTAGTCTCTAAAGTGAGTTTAAATGTTTTTTTAAACTTTTCAATCAGTGTTTTATGAGCGTTCATGTCTTTTATTTTACTGGCAAACCAGGTGCCTGAGTCATCCGTGACAACCACGATTTTCTGCCCATAGATTTTTAGTATATCAGCAAGCGAAACGCCAAAACAATTATTTAATAAGGCAATGATTTCATTGGTTTTATTTCGAGCTTTTTCTGCCTCTGACTGCGTTGCAAAACTTAAAGCAAATTCATAAGCATTGGTAATCTGTTCTACTGTGGGTCGCGTAAATTGCCACGCACGTCGAGGAGTGCCGGCAGTTTGTATTTCAAAGTTTGAGTCTACACCCGCAATAAATTTTCTGGCACCAACCTCTGGCATGGCAAGTTTAACAATTAAATCACTTTTACCTGCCGTTGATGCTGTTCCTGCCCACAAAAACTTCATTTTATCTAAGCCAAGCTTTTTAACCATTGGCTGCTCACTGGCTGGAATCAGGGCTTTGTTATTTTGGTAGACTGCATCAATGTTTATCCACGTTTCGAGGTTGTTACCACTGGCATCGACGCTGTCTTCATAAGCAAATATGTCATCTAGCTCTGGGTCGTGTTTGTTTTGTGCTAAAAGCGTTTTTAATTGTTTTTCGGAAGCGCTTAAACCTGATAACATTAATAACCGACCTGTTTTTTCATCAAAAGACATAAAGACAGGCGCCATTGCGACAAAAAGCCCAGCAAAATTAGTGCCATCAAAGGCTTTAGTGACACGAAATTGCTTATTGCTTTGTTTTTCTATTAATCCCAAAAGCTCGCTTATTTGTGCTTTTGTTGTGTTATCTAAAGTTGTGGCAATCATCACTTCGGGAACCATCGAACCATCACTGGCATTTAAAACAGCAATTTCCAATGGTGATGACATGTTTTTTAACAACAGCTCAAAAGGAAATTGTGCCTCCTTTGGCAGTTTATTGGCATAACGAGCAACCAAACCTTTTTTAATGTTGCTGATTATGGTTTTGTGAGCCTCTAGTTTTTGTGCAGGATGTAAACCATCGGCTTTGGCTTCAAACAAAAGCTGCCATATCGTTGGGATGCGTGCATAAGCCAAGGTCTGGGCGGGTAATTTTTCGCGCATCCATGCCACATTTTGCAGTTTAATCATCTGGTGTCGTGCTGATTGACTTTGTGTTGTTGAGTTGTCACACCCTGTTAAAAAGACCAACAAACCAGTTAGTGCTATTAGTATTCCTTTTGTTTTCATCATTTTACCTGTTTAATTTCTTCTTTGGTTATTGTAATTAATTTTTGTTTGTACAAAGAGCCAATGGCTTTTTTGTAACTGCCTTTGGAGACTTTCCATTTGGCGTATATTTCTGCAGGTGGCGCCTTATCGGTCATGGTGGATACGCCGTTATTGACTTTCAAATCTTCATAAATCTTTGTTGCCAATGTGCCTTGTTGTTTTGAATCGGGTAAATTCAAGCTCAAATTGATTTTTTTGTCTTCTCGGATATCTTTGATATAGCCTTTAATCTTTTGCCCGACTCGAATGGTTTGAAACACATCGGAATGATGGATAACACCCAAGTGTGTTTTGTTTATCACCGCTTTAAAGCCCAGCTGAGATTTTCCACAAATTAATAAATCCACTTGTTGTTGCGGTTTAAAGTTAGTGTTGTATTCGTTTAAATGCTTGCTGAGTTTTATTGAGCCAACCAAACGTTTGGATGCATTGTCTTGGTACATGTAAACGGTGTAATAAAGCCCTGGATAAATTTTATAGGATTGTTCGGCATAAGGCACCATTAAGTCTTTAGGTAAACCCCACTCAAAAAAAGCCCCTATTTTATTCATATCAGCCACCTTTAAATAAGCACATTCGCCTAATGTTATTTTGGGTGTTTGGGTGGTGGCAATGGGTTGGTCATTGGTATCAAGATATAAAAATACTCGCATGACTTGACCAATGCGGTAATCCTCGGGTAAAAAGCGGTTGGGTAATAATATATGACCCAAGTGTCCGCCTTCGAGTAAAACGCCTTGATCGGTTGCTTTAACTATTTCTAATTGATTGTATTTACCTAAATGTGCCATATTTTTCTCGTGATTTTCAGGCGCAATTATAAAGCGTTGAGATTTATTATGCTGTTTATTTACAGAGCTTAGAGTGACTTTCTTGCAAATACCAAGACTTTAACCGATTTTACCCCTGACTTGATTAAAGTTTTAGCACATTCACTTAAAGTGTTACCCGATGTCATGACATCATCCACAAGAATAACTTTTTCACGATAAAAGCTATCTGGCAGGGTAAAAGCTCCACGCACATTTTTTGCCCGTTCTTTAAACTTGAGTTGTGCTTGCATTTGTGTGTTTTTTTGTCGAATTAAAGAAGTATCGAGTTGACGTCCAGAGTATTTAGCTAGTTCTTTTGCAATCTCATAAGCCTGATTATAACCACGAGCCCGCAGGCGTGATTTGTGTAAGGGCACAGGCATTAATACATGATCTTTGTTGGCTTGATTCAACAAGGGCAACATAAGTTCTGCCATTAAGCGTGAATAAATAATTTTTTTGCCAAATTTTAACGCCATAACCCATTTATCAATGGGAGCCTGATAAAAAGCAGCATAAAGTGTTTGATTAAATACCGGTGGTTTTATCAGGCAAGAACCACACAAGTGTTGGCTCACTTGCAGAGATTCACCACATTGGTGGCAGGCAAAAATAGGCTTGTGCAATAAGGATTGGCAACCCACACACAAGCTTTTATAGTCTGAGTCTTGGGTATTGTTTTGGCAAATCAAACAATTGTTCACTAACTTAATGCCTTAATGATAAAATGTAATTTTTATCTTAGCACAACACATGCCGTTAGAATACGAAGCCATCCGAAAATCATTTAATGCCACAGCGCACCAATATGAAGATAACGCCATCTTACAAAAAGAGGTTTTATCGCGTTTGCTCGAACGATTAAGCGATGAAGCCCTAATTGATGTCAATTTAAAACCACAACATATTGTCGATTTAGCCTGTGGAACGGGTTGGGCGCACAAAGGCATTAAACAACTTTTTGCCGATACAAAAATTTCCGCACTTGACTTTGCCCAAAACATGTTAAATCAAGTCGATAAAAAGCTGGCAACACCCGTATTTGCGGATGCTCATGACTTGCCTTTTGCAGATAACAGTGCGGATGTGGTGTTTTCTAACATGGCATTGCATTGGTGCAATGAGCCCGATGTTTTTGCAGAATCTCGTCGCGTGTTAAAACCTGGTGGCTTAATTGTTATGAGTGCCTTGGGAGAAACCAGTTTATACGAACTCAAAGGCATACTATCAGAGCTGGATGATAAACCTCGTGTTCACACTTTTCCTGCCTTACACGATTTAGGCGATGATTTACTCAAAGCTGGTTTTGAGGATGTAGTGGTTAATGCCGAAGTGATAACATTAACTTATAAAGATGTGGTTTCATTAATGAAAGACATTAAAGCATCGGGTGGTCACAATGCCGATGAAAAGCGTTCAAAAGGATTAACGACAAGGCATTGGCTCAAACAAACTCAAGCCGCTTACGAAGATTACCGAGAAGATGGTCGAATACCTGCCAGTTATGAAATTGTATATTTGCGCGCCAAAAAACCATCAGTTAAAAATGGACTGAATTTAACGATTAAATCCTAAGCCTTTATCTCTTTTGAAAATCGCTTTGTCTTTACCAGAACCAAAAAATTGCGCCTCTAAATGACCCGAGTGAACCGCTTGGGCAATCAACCCAGGTGCGTAAGCATCTCCGATTAGTGCAAAGTGTTTAAAAGGGTGTTTGTCTTTTAGCGGTGTGTATAAATCATCATTTGGACTTCTTTCACTAACAACCACAAGGGTTTTACAGGGTGTATAGTTTTCTTTACGGGTGTAAATATGCTGACTGACAACATTGTTTTGTACAATTTTATGGAGTTGTTGGTTGAGAATTATTTTCACACCTTTTTCATGCAAGCAATTATGGATGCGTTGCTGTTCTAGGGTGTTGTCACTCCATTCCGCCACGCGTGCACTATTGGTTACATAGGTGACATTGCAACCTAATTCAACACATTTTTCTGCCAACACGCTTGCCATGTAATAATGATCTGCATCGTAAATAACCACTTCGCCTTGTGGTACAACGCCTGACATAATATCATCGGGTGTCAAAATTTGCAGTGAGCCATCGTGCACCAAATGTTGACGTGTTTCACGCGATTGTCCATTGTTTTTCCAGTATGAACCCGTGGCAATAATGATGTTTTCAAAGCCAAATTCAGTTAAATTTTCAGGCGTGACTTCACTGTCAAAATACATCTCGACATTAGGCATTTGTTTCAAAGCGTTTAATCTGTAATCAATTACACGCTTCCATTGCGCCAGCCCTGGCAATTGAGACTCGCGCAATACGCGACCACCTGCGACTTTATTTTTTTCAGCAATAACGACCTCGTAACCTCGCTTGGCAAGTGCGTGGGCACACTCCAAACCAGCAGGACCTGCTCCCACAATTAAAACAGCTTCATCTTGGTGTTTGGGTTTGATAATTTCGGGATGCCAATCGCGCCGCCACTCTTCGCCCATGGTTGGGTTTTGCGTGCAACGAATTGGCGCAGCATAATTGTCACTAGAGACACAAATATTACAACCAATGCATTCACGAATGGTATCGAGTTTGTTATCACGAATTTTATTCGGTAAAAAAGGATCGGCAATTGAAGGGCGAGCTGCTCCGATTAAATCCAAAACACCGCGTTTGATTTGTGACACCATCGCATCGGGCGAAGTAAAACGCCCTACACCGACAACGGGCTTGGTGGTTAAGGATTTAACGTGTTTGGTGTATTGTTCTTGAAAACCCTCTTGGGAAAAACGCGAAGTTTGCGAATCATTTTCCCAACTCGATACATTAACATCCCACAAATCAGGAATATCGGCCAACATTTCAATAATATCAGAACCCTCGCCATCCGCTTGAGTGCCATTTTTGCCGAGTAATTCATCCACAGCAATGCGCAAGGCAATTCCACAAGTATCACCCACCGCTTCTTTGGTGTCAATTAACACTTCTTTGAGTAATCTGGCTCGATTCTCCAAACTGCCACCGTATTCATCGCTTCGGTCATTGTGTTGACGTGATAAAAAGTGCATCAAAACCGACAGACCATGCCCCGCATAAACATAAACAATATCAAAACCCGCTTTTTTAGAGCGAATTGCCGCATTTTTGTACCATTGACGCAAATTTTTTATATCAGCTCTATCCATTGCCCGTGCTTGCATGGGATAACCACCAAGCACAGAAGCATGAGTGGGTGCTAATGTTGGCAAACGCGAATAATGATTTTTGCCCGCCAAACCTTGGTAAACCAATTCAATCCCAGCAAGCGAGCCGTGCTCATGCACTGCATCGGTCATTAAGCGTAAATTGGCAATATCACTATCATCCCACAAGCGCCCTTGGTTGTACGGTGTAATATCCGATGACGGATGAATTTCCACCTCTTCAGTACAAACCACACCCCAACCGCCTTCGGCTTTAATCCCCCGCATACGCGCCAAAGCCTGCGGAAACCGATGCCCCATGCCATTACAATGCGGTACTTGGTAAAAGCGATTAGGTGCCGTAACTGGTCCGATTTTTACTTTTTCAAAGAGGATGTCGTAGCGTGAATTCATTTTTTAATCATAGGTTATGGGTTGGCTTTTATCAAGGAATGTTTCCTGTTATATTGGGGTGTTCTAATCACTGTTAAGTAACGCAGAGATTCACGGAGGAGGCACAGAGTTACACGGGGGTTTTTATGGTTCTCGATCCTCACTCTCCTATGTGGTAATGCATATTACTTAATTCCCCTACTGCTTATAGGTTTATAATGCTCTCAATATTTTATAGCAAACTCTTTTGCCAAGGAGTTATTTTGGAGTTTTTAAAAACATTTTCCTTGTCCCCGCAGTAAATCACTTGTGCATTGATTTCAGGAAGTTGAGTGCCGATTTCTTCTTGTAATTTATTAAAATACTTGGTGTTTTTTATAAATCCACTGTTAAAGGTTTGGCTAAGTTTTATTTCTATAGGGAAAAGGTAAGAAGACCTATCCAATACCAAATCAATTTCATGACCCTTTTGGTCGCGCCAATAGTAAAGGTTGTTTTCTTGTGCTTTGTTTAACAAGTTTTTATAGGTTTCACTAATGATAAAATTTTCAAAGATATGACCACGAAGCGGGTGAGTTTCTAATTGTTTGGCTTCATTAATGCCCAATAAATAACACAATAATCCCGTATCGTAAAAATACAGCTTTGGACTTTTGACTATGCGTTTATTAAAGTTCTTAAAATGCGGTTGCAGTGAAAAACAGATAAAAGTGGTTTTTAGTGCAGATAACCAATGATTAATTGTAGGGGCACTTACGCCTGTTTCATTTGCTAGTGAATTGGCATTGTATAATTGCCCAGCCCGTCCTGCGGCCAATTTCACGAAACGTTCAAATAAGTCTATGTTTTTTATGTTGGTGATTTGGCGTATGTCTTTTTCGACATACAGCTGAAAATAACTGCGCAACCACTTTGTAGGGTTAAGTTTGTCTTTGTAAATTCTAGGATAACCACCTGTAAACATATGTTCATTTAATGACACGGATTTTCGTTGTTTTACGATTTCTTGATAGGATAGAGGCGGCAGTTCAAATAATTCTGTACGACCAGCCAGGGTTTGGGTAATGCTATCAATTAATAGTAAGCCATTAGAGCCTGTTAATACGAATTTTCTCTTATTGTTTGGCTCATCTACTATGCCTTGAATATAAGAAGATAACTGTGGAGTTCTTTGAAATTCATCCAAAATACAATTTTGCCCCAACCCACTTAAAAAACCTTTTGGGTCTTCGTTTGCAAAAGCCCTTTCATCGGGATTTTCTAATGAACGGTAATCAAAGTCAGGAAATAAATGTCTGGTTAATGTTGTTTTTCCTGATTGACGAGAGCCAATTAGGGTTAAAACATCATAGTCTTTAAGTGAGTTTTTTAAGTGTTTTGCAAGCTTTCTTTTGAACATTGCTTGATTATAACAAACATAACAACGGTGTCAATTCAAAGTTAAATTTTCAATTAACACCATTTTAAAACGTTTTTGCAGTAAAGTGCTTGATTTCATAATTTCCTCGGTCTTCCACGGGTATTATAACCCACTTTTATTTTTAGTTTAGATTCAATTTGCGACTTAAATTTATTGTTGCCAAGAGGTGTTCCTGTTTGAGCACAGTTTCTAATATCAGTGAGAACTTTTTCATCCAAGTGTTCTAAAAATAAATCTCGATAATTTTCTTGTTGTTTCTTTCTGCTCCTTGCTAACCCTTTGTAACTGCTGTGTTCTGAAATCACGGGGTCATAAGCACCTCTTACATTGGAATGATAACTTGACCATTGATAATCTTGCGGTGCTTTTACCATATCTGCTCTAACAGGGTTCATCTCGATATAACGCATACAAGCCAAAACATAGACTTCATCAGCAACCAAAGAACTTTTAAAACGACCCTCCCACAATGTACCTGTTCTGTTGTATTTGGAATTGACATAGGGAACATAAAATCGTCCAACTTGTTGCATCATTTGACTGATGCCATTAGTTGTATCAGCTGTGGCTAAAAGATGTATATGGTTTGTCATCAAAACATAGGCATGAACCTTTACCCCTTGTTTAGTGGCTGCTTCATTTAAAATAGTTAAATACTTGCGATAATCTTCTTCTTCAAAAAAGACAGCTTCTTTATTGTTGCCGCGTTGAATAACGTGGTTGGCAACCCCTGCAACAAAAAATCTTGGTTTTCTAGGCATGATTATATCTACAAAAGAAGGTATTATAACACAGAATCAGCTAAAAGGGTACTGACCCCTTAAACTACTTTGTTGTAGGAAAGGAGGTGAAAAGAAAAGTGACTTGACCCCCCCTTTCTCTCTTGACCCCCCTTTCTCTTTATAAAAAATGAAAATATTAACAAAGTAAAAAAAAGGCAGTCACTTAAAAAGTAAGAAATTATAGAATGTGTTTTGTAACATCAAAGGCATAAAGTTAATTAGTTTTCATTAGAGATTCAAGAACCTCAATAAAGCAATCAATTTCTTCTTCAGTATTATAATAATGTACCGATGACCTAACTACAGCATCAATATTTCTATCACTAAATGAAATCAAACTACCAGCCCCTTTGGAAACCGAAACATTAATCTGGTGTGAAGCCATTGTTGCTTGAATAGTGAAAGGGTCTTTATTCTTTGCTAAGAATGTAACAATACCACATTGTTCAACACCTTCATCAGTTACAGTAACACCTACAATAGATGAAAGTTTGCCACGCAAATTATCTGCAAGGGAATATATTCTTTTTTGAATGGCAGGCAACCCCCATGATAGTGAATACTCAATAGCTTTACCTAATGCGACTTTTCCTGCACAAAACTGTTCCCAATTTTCAAAACGTTTTGCGTCTTGCCGAATTCTATATTCTGTTGGTGAAATTAAATCAGCAGCATGTTGGTCTAGTAACGGAGGTTCAAGTTTTTCTATTAAAGTATTGCGTACATACAGAAACCCTGTCCCCCTTGGCCCACGTAGGTATTTACGCCCTGTACCACACAATATATCGCAACCAATGGCTTCTACATCTAGATGTAGTTGTCCTACTGCTTGACAAGCATCTAATAAAAAAGGAATGCCTGCACCTTTAGCTATTTTACCTATTTCCATAACTGGGTTAACTAAACCCCCGCCTGTTGGAATATGAGCAATTGAAATCAATTTAACTCTCTTGTCAATTAAGTTTGCCAGTATTTTGGTATCTAATTGACCTTGTTCATCATTAGGAACATAAATTACATCTACTCCAAAATTTTTGGCTTGTTGGAGGTATGCAATAACACTACTACCATATTCAGCCATGGAAGCTAGTATTCTATCCCCTGGTTGAAATTTAAAAGCATAAAAGGCCATATCCCAAGCTCGTGTAGCATTTTCAATATAGGCTATCTCATTGCTTGAACAATTAAGAAGTTTTGCAGTAGAGTCATAAAAACCGTTCAATAAGCTTATGTATTTATCGGCAGTTTCATATCCTCCAAATTGTTCTTCAGCATGGAGATAGTCGTGTAAAGCTTGGCTAACTGGCAATGGCATTAACGATGATCCTGCATTATTGAAGTGAATTATGTTATTAGTTCCAATAGTTTCTTTTCGAGCTCGGCGAATATCAAAATTATTACTCATTTATTTCTCTATTAAATTTTATATTATTTTAGCAGTCTTTGTCATTAAAATGACTTCTCATTGTTGTAAAAATTTTTCTTGTATATAAATTTGTTTTACCATGTAGGAGACACTAAAATATCACCAAATTTCATTGTATCAGAAGCCCCAATAAAAAGGATGCTAGAAAAGTAAAAAGAAGTAAAAAGGACACTCATCAATCGAAGGGGTCACAATCGAAGGGGTCAGAGTATTTGATTTACAATCGAAGGGGTCATACAATCGAAGGGGTCAGAGTATTTGATTTATGCATTTCCTAACCCCTCTTTATATTTCTTAGACTTCCTATCACCACCTCGTGGTTTTGGTTTACTCCATTGCCCTGTTTTCTTTTCAATCTTTTTAATAAACTTCAAGCTACCTAAACTCCATCCTTTCATTACCGATTCATTTATTTCATCAAGTGTATAATCGGGAATATGCGAATCAAATAATGACAAATAGTTTTCTTGCCTTAATTGCTTGGTTTTCCCCAGTGATTTATAGCAATAATGCGGAGTTAATAATTTAATTGGAACTCCCATTGCATTGGCATGAAAGCTACTCCAAGGATATTCTGACGGATGTTTAACCATACGTGCCCGAACGGGATTGAGTTCTATATATCGACTGACAAGCAAAAAATAATCATCACTATCTACTAAACAAGATTTATAACGGCCTTCCCAAAGCGTTCCTGTTCTATCGTAAGTTTGGTTAATATACCTGACATAATAACTGCTTAAAGTTTGAATCAATCGACTCACGCCATCATCGGTTGATGGTGTTAACAACAAATGAACATGGTTTGTCATAAGAACATAGCTATGAACGGCGACTTTGTATTTTGCGCCGTATTCTTTGAGTTTATCCAAAAAAACGGCATAGTCTTCATCACTAAAGAAACAAACACTGCGGTTATTGCCACGTTGAATAACATGTTGAGGTATTTTTGCTAAGTTTAATCTTGGTAATCGAGCCATTTGGGTAGTTTAACAGATGAAAGAGATAAAATCAAATACTCTGACCCCTTCGGTTATGGAAGCCAGTTTTGAAGGGTATGCAACTGATACAGATATGGCAACGGTTAATGCATTTAGAATTAGTTCTAATGCTTTGCAAGAAGCCTATGCTATAGTATCAAAAGAAATTGGAATTAGGCAATTTCAAACGGCTTTTTTGATTAATACTATTAATGCGGTTTCTTTGGCTAGCGGGGCTGGTAGCGTTGTTACTATTGGTAAGGGTGTTGTTGGAAAGTTGTTATTTGGTGCTGGTGGTAAAGCTAAAGTATTTTGGACTGGTGGAGTTCAAGATTTTACCCAGACTATGGTGAAACAAAAAGCAACAGAATTTGCTATTTCAAGAGGTGCTGTTACAATTGAAATGACAGTAGGAGGGAAAATCCTTAATAAATATTCTTTAGCATTTGGAGATAAATATTTTGCTAACAGCACTAGAAAGTTATGGGATCTAGCTTCTGCTTCATTTGCTAAAAATACAACTGGAATTACCAATGTCTTCCAACTTTCAAGGGGTGTTGGAATAAATAGTATCTGGGCTACAACAGAATCTAGAATTTTACTACAAAACAACATTAAAATTATTTACCATTTAATTGGATTTTGAGATGATTACTAATAAAGATATAAAACTATTCATCGGATATAATGACTTTGGTTATAACGGAAGGTTTGTTCCTGCTAAATATAAAAATTTTTCTAATAGTAAAGAATTTAAACAATTGTTATGGTTATTTGATAGATTGTTGTTAGAAAAAAATACTAAAGTTTCACAGGTGTTTTCTGAAGAAACGTCAGGCGTAATTAAATCCGAGTTAGACTCACAGGAAACAATTGATTATTTTAAAAACTATGTTCTAAATTATGACCCAAATAAACAACCTGAAAAATCTAAACCTTGGTGGAAATTATGGTAAATGGTCAAAAGAAACGGATATAGGGGTCAGTACCCTTTAAGAGACAACTAATTGACTAAACAGCACATTTAACCATGTTATAATTAAACAATGTAGCATCTAAAAAAACCGACAAATATAAATTTGTATTTAGTAATAACTATAATTCTGCAGGAATTAAAATTTTAGAACATTGGCATTAATAGCTCGAATGAACTTTTGATAATAGCCATTGTCGATTATACATGAAAACATTTCTTTTTATTGCATTATTGAGCAGCTCTTTTGTCCGTGCCCAAAGCACTTTGGTTGAAGCTGCAAAAGAGCGCCTTAAACATTTTGTCATTTACGATGGTTCTTAAAGTAAAAGTGGTCAAGTGACTTGTTTAATAGCTAAATATATATTTCGATTTTTGACAAAGCTAAAGCATCGTAGCCGTATTAGGCGACAATTAGCTTGACTGGTTATAAATTACGGTTTATTTGGGAGGTTGCCGCGTCGCTTCGGCTCCTCGCAATGACGGGAGTTTCTCCTTTAACCTTTGTGTACTTTGAGTCTTCTTTGCGACATTTGCGTTAAGTTTTTGATGTTGCTTTTCGTTAGCTGTGTTTATCAGATAAATTTTGGGAAATCCAATTTAGGTATCTTTTTTCTCAGTTAAAGGTGTCAGTACTCTTAATGCTTGTTTTCATAATCTAGATACCTCGGGTTTTTCATTTTTTCACTTTTGTAAATTGTGTTTTGAATTATTTCTTTTAAAGGATGAGGTCATCGTGTTGGCATTTTCTTTGCTAATTTCATACAATCAAAGCATGACTGATATTTTATTAACGACGCTTAATTCTAAATACATCCATTGCGCTTTTGGTTTGCGGTATTTGTACGCTAATTTGGGTGATTTGCAAGCCAGAGCAAAGATTCATGAGTTTACTATTCATGAGCGGCCTTTGGATATAGTCGAAAAGATAATGGAGCACAAAGCTAAGGTTGTTGGTTTTAGTGTTTATATTTGGAATGTCGTGGAAGTCGGTCAATGCATTAAGTTATTAAAGCAAATTCAGCCTGAGTTGAAAATTGTTATTGGCGGCCCTGAGGTTTCGCATTATCCGGATGTGCCGGATTGGTTTGACGTGGTGGATTATTGCGTGACAGGTGCTGGTGAGTTGCAGTTTAAAACGTTGTGCCGACAGTTGTTGAACAACCAAAAACCGTTAGAGCGAGTGATAGCTGGCATAGAGTTGCCTTTAGAACAACTGAATATGCCTTATGAGTATTATGATGACGCCGATATTAAAAACCGAATTTTGTATGTGGAAGCTTCGCGTGGATGTCCTTTTAAATGTGAGTTTTGTTTGTCTTCTTTGGATAAAACTTCCAAATCATTCAGTATAGATTTGTTTTTGCTGGAAATGGATAAACTGATTCAACGTGGAGCCAATCACTTTAAATTTATCGATCGAACTTTTAACCTTAAGGTTAAAACAACAGTGGCTATCTTAGAGTTCTTTTTAGAGCGATTAACGGATGATATGTCGATTCATTTCGAGGTTGTACCTGATCGCTTGCCTGAAAAATTGCGTGAAGTGCTGGCACGCTTTCCTGACCATGTTTTGCAGTTTGAAATTGGTGTTCAGACTTTTGATCCTGTGATTCAAGACCTTATTTCTCGTAAACAGAACAATGAAAAAACCTGTGAAAATTTAGTGTGGTTAAGGCAAAACACCAAGGCGCATATTCATGCTGACTTAATCTTTGGACTGCCTGGTGATAGTTTGGACAATTTTGCTAAGAGTTTTGATAAGCTGGTGTCCTTAAATCCACAAGAAATCCAATTGGGTATTTTAAAACGCCTGCGTGGTGCACCGATAAATCGCCACACTCAAGAATACCAAATGGTTTATAACGAAAACCAACCCTATAACATTTTATCCACTCGAGATATTGATTACTTGACCCTGCAGCGGGTCAATCGTTTTGCCCGCTTTTGGGATATGATAGGTAATTCGGGGCGTTTTCCTAATAGCAAACAACTTATATTTGGTGATGCGCCTTTTGCGAATTTTATGAAGTTGTCTGACAATCTGTATAAAACCGAAGGTTCCTCATGGAAAATATCACTTCGGCGTTTGTTTAAGATGCTTTATCAACAGCTAATCCATGTGTTACATATTGATGAAGACATTGTTTTTAAAGCCCTGGAAAAAGATTTTATTCACTGCAATGAAAAAGGGGCTTTAGCTAACTTGTTAAGTGTGCAAAACAAGTCAGCCAAAATAGGCAACCGTAATAAACGCCAAAAACAACATGGTTAAAAATTTTATATTTTTGACTGGTTAATGGCGTTACTCTCGTACCAATTAATTTTGCGAGTCAAATACATCGCCAAAGCCAACACTATCCACAAGCCGATAGAACCCATCAACAGTGAACTCTCCTCAGCTTTAACCAATACAAATATAAAACCATAAAGAACACTAAAAAGAATGCCCGTGTAAAACCCGCGCATTCGTTGACCCAAAACAACCGAGCAGTAGCCAGCAATCAAGGTAATGGTTGAGAAGGCTGAAAGCAAGAAGGCAAAATTAAAGCGCAAATACTCAGACAGGGAAAGTAAAAGGAGATAAAACAAGGTTAATGAAACGCCGATGAGTAAATACTGAAAAGGGTGCAAGCGGATTTTGAAAAACACTTCAGCCAAAAATAATCCAGCAAAAGATAAGAGAATGATTAATAGGCTGTATTTGGCTGTACGTGTGTTGACTTGGTAGGTGTTGGCTGGAATGATAATTTTAACACCAAACTGTTTAATTTCAGGTTCATAAATATAATGCAAAGGGGCAGAAGAAGTCGCAAGAGCATCTAAAGGAGATGCAAAATTAAGCTGATTTATTGCCCATTTTGCATCAAAACCGTGTTCATTAATTGTTCTTGAATCTGGTAGGTGGCTTCCAATAAATGAAGGTGATGACCAGTTTGAATGGATAGCAACATCTGTGCGGGCGGCATTGGGTACAACCGTAAAAGATTTTGACCCTGTCACGTTCATTTTAATACGAAAGGTAACTAACGGCGGTAAGTTTTGATCGCTTATGTCTAAGGTAAAACCTTTTGTATCTTGGAGTGTTTTAATTTGAGGTTGCTTGTTGATTTTGACCGAGTTTAGAAAAACACCCTCAAGACTTTTGATTGAACTGGCATCTCGAATTGGGATGAAAAGTTTAACATTTGAGTTTAAAGGCTGTAATTTTTTGGTGTCTATTTCTCCCGTTATTTCAATTGAAGCCGTATAAATAGCGGCTTCAAAGACACCTAAGTAACGTTTTTGAGCTTGCAAGTCGATAGCGAAACTTGCGGTTGTTGCATTGGCAATTTGACTAAAAAGTTGTTTTTTACTATTCCCCTCAACAGCTATTAAACGATTCTTAATGACTAAAGGTGCACCAATATATTGTTTGGGACCCCACCTTTGACTGATGGATTGCTGTGCTTGATTTTGCATACTTTGCCTTTCTCGAATCACGTCTTTAACTAAAAAAAGGGGTATTTGTAAAAGAATGATTAAGAAAAAGATAACAATTAGTTTAAAGGATATTCTTTGAGTGACTAATAATCTGGGTTTGTTTAAATCGGTCATAATGTTTTAATAAGTTTGTAAAAGTCACATATTAAATCTAAGAACTGGTAAAATAATGGCAAAGTCATGATGAGATATGACAGTAAACTTTTTTGGAGACATTGAATGAAACGTATACTTTTAACCCTGTTTTGTCTGATTTTAATCAGCTCCTGTGCGAATAAAAATCCACGAGAAACAAAAGCTTCTCTGGATGATTTATATAAACAACTCACAACAGTTTTGTTTAAGGCTCGTCCTGCAGCAGCTACGATGCTTGGGATTGATGCGTCCTTGGCAGGAGGTGATTACAACCACAGATTGCCTAATTATTCACCAGATTCTGAAGCCCAACTTCGTGCCGACTTACGCCAAATGACAAGCCTTATAAAAAACATAAAAACGGTTAGTTTTGATGAAAACAAAGAGGTCATGCAAAACTTGGGGCGTTACTTTTCAGGCAGTAAGGATTTTGATATTGGTTATATTGATACATGGATGGGATTATCGCCTTTTATTGTCAATCAAATTAATGGCCCATTAATTGATGTACCCAATACCATGATTACTAATCAACAGATTAATTCTTTAAAAGATGCAAAGGATTATATTAAGCGCTTAGATCACTATGACTTATTTGTTGAAAATGTGTTAGCCAAAATGTCAGCAGATAGCGATAATAATTGGACACCTCCGTTGGTGATTGTTAATAAAAGCATTGCAGCCATGAAAAGCTTTATTAAACCAGAGGCAAGTCAACACCCTTTTGTGACTTCTTTTGAAAGTAAATTAAAAAAGAATAAAACCATTACATTCAATGATAAAAAACACATGACCGACATGCTTAAACTCATTGTTGCCACCAAGGTTTATCCCGCTTATCGAAATGTCATTACTGCATTGGAAGATTTATCCATGTCGGCACGCAACGAGTCAGGTATTTGGGCACAACCAAACGGTGCAGCATATTATAAAGATGCAGTGAAAATGTTGGGTGATACCGATTTGTCCCCTGCACAAATACACCAATTGGGTTTGGATGAAGTGAAACGAATTTTGAAGCAAATGGATGCTATTTTAAATTCACAAGGAATGAACAAGGGTTCTGTTGGGCAAAGGATGACTGCTTTAAACGATGATGCTCGGTTTTTATATGAAGATTCTCAAGCAGGACGAAAGCAACTGCTCGATGATTTAAACGGCTACATAAAAGGCATTAGCCAGCGCATGGATGAACAATTTGCCACGCGCCCAAAGTATGCAGTAGAGGTTCGAAAATTTCCAAAATCACGTGAACAATCTGCCCCAGGTGGCATGTACACTAATCCGCCTATTGATGGTTCTCAGCCTGGAATTTATTGGATTAATCTACGAGACATCAAGGCAAATCCAAAGTTTGATTTAAAAACACTAACTTACCATGAAGCCATTCCTGGGCATCATTGGCAAATTGCGTTAAATCTTGAGCAAGAGAGTTTGCCTTTATTGCGACGCATTGCTCCATACAATGCCTATACCGAAGGCTGGGCATTGTATTCGGAAAAAGTTGCGGCTGAAATGGGCATGTATAAGAATGATCCATTTAGTGATTTGGGTCGATTAAAAGCAGAATTATTTCGAGCGGTTCGGTTGGTGGTTGATACGGGCCTGCATTATAAAAAATGGACCCGAGAACAAGCCATTAAATACATGGCAGAAACTACAGGAACGGTGGAATCAGATGTGGTTGCCGAAATAGAGCGCTACATGGTCTGGCCTGGTCAAGCTTTGGGCTATAAGTTAGGGATGATAAACATCTTGCGGTTACGTGATAAAGCCCGAAAACAATTGGGTGATAAATTTGATATAAAAGCCTTCCATGATTTGATTCTGCTAGGAGGAGCCGTGCCAATGAGCGTCCTGAATAGAAAAGTTGAAGAGTGGATAAAGGCTCAGAAAAAATAATTGCACTTTCATCGTTTTCATAAGCATTGAGTGAAAGGATTCCTGCTCTCGCTGAGGCTCGGCTGGAATGACAGAGGATTTTATGTTATAAAAAACCCCGTCCTAAAGAATGGGGTTTTTTATAAAACACAGGTTAAGTCTCTTTTAAAAATCGCCAGCAGCACCTTTTTCCATCACTGCTAAAATCGTTTCTTTAACTCGCGACGCTTTTTTAAACAATTCAGGAGGCAGTGATTCTCCACCATGTAAAATCATATCCATATTCATCGAATACAAGGCAAATGTGCCGTCTTTGCGTTCAACCATTGAGACGCGGCAAGGCAAATAGGCAGAAATAAAGACATTATAATCGACCATCATTCGAGCGGTTCTGGCATCGCAGAACTCAAATATTTTTAAATAACGTTGTGGCTTGCCTGTTTCTGCAAAGACTTGTTCGGATAAAGGCAACTCACCTACAATTTTCATGTTCATGTCGTTGGCAACTAACTTCATGGATTCTTCTGCATCTTCTTTAGTGACGCCTTCGTCAAACTCTTTGACCCAAACAGTCGCTTCTGCTGTGACGCGTGATTTTTTTAGCTTAGTCCACATTTCCCAGTAAACCTCGCCTGCTTTTGGATCAAAAGACTTAAACGTTTTATAATCATCACCAAACTTTGACCAGCCGTATATGCCAGCGCCAATAGCAAGCACACCAACTAGGGCTAAAATGTTTATTATTAATCTCATACCGTACCTCTTTTAAGTGTCACAAATAAGAGTGGCATTATACCACTCTTATTTGAATTTCGTGTTTAATGTTTTGAACTTGCGCCTTCAAGAGCAAAGCCACCATTTTCGGCCTTAGCCACTCCAGTAAATTCAAAAGGGGCACCTTCAATTTGAGAAAGTTTTAATGTGTAGGTTTCACCCTCTTCCACTTCTAAATCATCTGCTGCTGGTAAAGTGATTTTTGCTTGAGCCCCTGTTTTTCCTCCGATTCCAAAACGTGTGCGAACAAATTTTGAGCCCCAAGGCATCTTGAAGGTGTTATCAATGTTATCAGCGGGCATATTTGCCATTGTTGAACCGCTCCATGTTGCAACATTATCGCCAAACTCGTCTTTGAGTTCAGCTTTAATTACATAACCTTTTTGTGTGTCAGGCCCTGCGTTGACATAACCATAAAAAGAAAGCGTACCGTCATCGTTGACATGAACATCAGAAATTTTTATATTTTGGTGGTGAAAGCTTACGCGAGGTTTCAGTTTACTGTATGTTGCGCCATATAGAACATTATAAAACCCGACAACAAAGACAAAAGTGATGACAGCCATCCAAATGCTAAGTTTCTTAAGACCGCTTTGGCTAAGTGGCAGTGGCCCAGAAAACAACCATGGAAATATTTTCCATTGACCAATTTTCCCACTGGCTAATTTATTGTCTATTGAATAGTAACCCGCACCTGTTATGTAAACTGCAGCTGAAATACCAAAACCAAAAGCTGCCATTGTCCACTCATCAAGACAGGTGGAACCCATCCAACCAAAGACCAACATCATGCCAAAATTCAGTGCCATACCGCCAATAGCAGCTAAACGTGTGGCAAATCCAAAAATCAAAGCCAGTCCAACCGCTAATTCTGCAAAAGAAAACAACCACATGGTAAAGTTCATTAATGGTACATTTTGTATAACCGAAACCAGTGTTTCTGGCATAAAAGATCCAGGGTACGCCGCAGCGATTTTATTACCGACAAAATTAGCATGTTCGACATCTAATTTAAAATGATTGCCGTCAGCAGGTGCGACAGCATAGATAGCTCGGCGTGAAAAACCACCCCAAAAGATAAAACCCATGGTAAATCGAATAGCAAGACTTGCTAAACCCATCTGCCCATAGATGTTTTGTGTTTGCTCGTTATTTGTTGACATTTATTAACTCCTCAAAATCAGTTTATTTTTCATTAACTTTGAAGTATAGCATAGAAATTTAGCCCCTGCTACATTAGCAAATGCTTATATTGAGAATTATTAATCCAAAAAAAAAGGGCAAAAGCCCTTTTTTTAAAAAATGAGAAGCTGTGTTATTCAACAGACTCTTCTTCCATAGAAAGAAAGACTGTGTTGGCATTTAGCCTATTGACCGCGTCAAAGGCAGGAAGTTTAGAAAACTCACTCCAATCCACGGCTTCATAAGCGTCAACAAATTCTTCCATATCTTCTACTGCTTGTCCCATTACCTTACGCATAAAAACCAAATAGCTTTTGGTTAATTTAATGGCAGCGGCAGGATCAGTTGATGCATCGCCATGACCAGGCACAAGAACATTTAAGTTTAGACCTTTTTCCATACTAGCCAATGTTTCCACCCATTTCTTGGTGCTTCCTCCACCTATGAATGGTACGCGTCCACCGAAAATAATATCGCCAGAATAAAGTACGCCATCTTCTTTAACCAATAAAGTCAAATCGCCATCAGAATGAGCAGCTCCAACAACATTGATTGTAAAGTGGATACCGCCCAATTCAAAATCAGTTGTTTTGTCAATTATGGTATCTGGCTTGACAACATAGGTTTGTTCATTAACCCATGGTTTTAATGACTCTCTTCTTTCTGCTAAACGCATTGGTGTTGAATCGGCATTGATGTATTTAAAACTTCCAACAGGAGCAATAACCTCTGCTCCAAGCTCTTTAAATACTTGAGCACCAAATACATGATCTGCATGGTAATGGGTAATAACTAATTTTTTTATGGGTTTGTCTGTCACTTTACGAATTCTTTTAAGCAATTCAACAGCAAGCGGAGGTGAACCCAATGCATCAATAACAACAACACCCTCATCGGTAACCACAAAGCCAGAGTTAGAAATAAAACCACCATTATCTGTAGCAATACCTGCTTTACCTTGAACTTGGTATGAGTGGTCAGCTAATTTTTTAGCACTCATTTCAATTTCTAAAGGAGGGTATTTAGTTAAGATGTTTTTTTCAACAGCAGCAGAATCAGTACTCTTGCTATTGCCACATTTTCCTTCACCGCATTTTTTGGCTGTGTTTTTACTCTCTCCGCACTTTTTAGCACTGGTTTTATTGCCACCACATTTTTTTGCCTGCTGTGTAGCCGCTTTATCTGCTTTAACTGTTTTGCTATTGTCGTTAGTGCATGACGCTAAAGACAGGGCACCAACAACAGCTAAAATCAAGGTAAGTTTTTTGTTCATAAATTTCTCCAAATAAGCTCTTTTAAATTCTTCAAGTGCACAAGTATACCATAAAATATTTGTATATTAGCAACTTCTTATAAACCAAATAAAAATGCTTGTTTTTTAAACGCGGTTAATACCATAAAGACAAACAACAAAGTTGCAATAACGTAACTGGTTTTGCTTTTCATGCCACTGGTTTTTAATGCCAGAGTACCAAAACCAATGTATAAGACTAAAGCAACAATTTTTGCTAAAAGCCACTGATGCACCATGGGATTTATACTGGATTGATAAGCCAGGGTAATGCCAGTGATTAATAATAATGTGTCATTAACATGCGGAATTATTTTTAAAGGTTTGGCAATTGGCTTGTTAAAACTCTTTAAAAAGAAACGCAATTGAAACAAGACAATGCTAATCGTTATGAATAGCATGTGCGAATGTTTTAATCCTGCATACATCAGTTTTTAACGCCTAATTTACTTAAAATATTTGCCATTAAACACCACTTGGTAAAACCCGATTGAAACAAGTTAGCTCCAACAAAAGCAGTAAACCACAGCCACTTGGCTTGAGTGAAATCAACTTGACCACTAAAGTGCGCCATTGCAAGGCTGAGCATGATGAAAAAGCCTGCGATAATTCTTATCATTTGTGTAACATTCATTTTTGATTCTCCTGTATTTTGTTTTTTGTACACTCTTGATTTTCAAGAGCTTGATTGATTGATCTTTTTAAATAAAAGTCGTAAAACTCCATGGCACCACCAGTACCAACAATGCGTTTGCCAATTTCTTTGCCATTTTTATCCAAAAATAACACGGTGGGTGTTAAGGTGGCTTTAATTGATCTAGCGTATTCAACGGATTTTATTTCCTTACCGTCAAAACCTATGTGTTTATTGCCGCTATCAATCAATAACTCACGCAATAACCACTTGTCATTCAGTTCGCCATGTTTTACTTCTGGAACAAAAATTTGTTTTTTTAATTTAACGCAATAAGGACAGCTTTCACGGCTCACCATAATAACCATAACCTTGTTTTCATCACAGGCACGCTGACCCAGTTTTTGAAAATCTTTAAGGTACAGTAGCCGTTCGTAACCATCAGATTGTGCGCCGCTAACGACAAAAAGAAGGGTGATAAAAATGAATAAACCACGAAGCATAAGTTTAAAACCTAACAAAAAACGAATATTTAAACTTAAATTAAGTAAATTAGCAAATACTAATACTGTGAAAGTCTTGTTTTGTAAGCAAACACTAACAAAAGCATAATTAACACGAGTAAGAGCGGAGTGGATAACAGAGGGATAACTGGGACAGAATATAGTTTTTCGCCAACATACCGACCTTGGGCGTACGTGCCTGCACGGTCTTGTTCATATACCATGACTTCTTGACTGGTTTGGTGGTTTTGAATAAATACTTGTAAAGGGAAATAATTATTACAATCTAATCCTGGTGGAGTGACTCCACAAAAAGGAAGTTCAGGTCTACTTGCCTTAAGAAAAGTGTATTCTGTTATCCGTTGATAGGGGTTATTGTAGTTGCCACGCCCAGATATTCTAACCCCAACACCTGTATCCTTGTCAACTTCATAAGCTCCATGCCAACCAACAGCTAAAATTTTATTATTTTGTAATGGAAAAACATTAGCAAATGTGTCATTTAAACCGCCAAGTGGACCTGGAGCATAAACATAAGAGAAATACCAGTTTTCCACAAAATCATTGTAATTATACGAATACAATCGACCAAAACCAAAATAAGGGTAATAAAAACGCAGACCGTCATTGTCAATAAAGTAACTATAAGTATCTCCGACAAGTCGAACAAAATCAGGGCTCATGTCATTTAAGTCATAAACATGGAGATTGTAGTCTCCTGTAATCACATCATGTATTTTAAAAGCAATTGTATCTAAGTTATCTGAAAACCAAAACCTTTGAAAACCAGGAAGAGTCAATGCAATTGATATTTGGTTTGTAACAAGGTCAATTTGATAAATAGAGTCGTGGTTATATTCAGAAAAATATAAAACATTATCGGCTTTGTTTAAAATAATTTGTTCTGGTTTTATTGCCAAACCAGTCCATTCTTGAACAATATCGAGCGTTGTTGTTTCAATTAAGACAATTTTATTGTCGTCTTTTGCACTGGCATAAAGTTTATCGCTTTGTGAATTTAAAAAAACAGCACCCACACCGTTACCTACTCGAATTTTTTTTAAAAGCTTCCCATCATCTAAATCAATAACAAGGATGGAATCTTCTTTGATATTAGTTAAGTCATGAGCATCAAATAAGGGAAGATAAGCCACCTTAGCAAAAGAAACAGTATTGACAACAAGCAAACTAAGTATAACAAGCAGATTTTTCATGGGTTTCCTCCTTTAACGATAACGATAGATTATAACAGGGTGGTTGTTAAAAATGCGTTAAATAAAAAAGGCAATAATCCCTTCAAATAGTCCAATAGGTAATATTATCTAGCAGGGTTGATATGTTTTGACCTG
>Ga0256840_1000461_pt1 | contig 41760 bp, 34 predicted proteins | sample 355202metaG_FD_185969 | JGI IMG/M metagenome (GOLD analysis project Ga0256840, IMG submission 185969) | Hydrothermal vent microbial communities from Mid Atlantic Ridge, Atlantic Ocean - 355-202 | ecosystem: Environmental > Aquatic > Marine > Hydrothermal vents | place: Atlantic Ocean: Mid...
TTGCTTATATGATTTTATTTCCTTACGAGCAAAATCGGTAATCACTTCCTCATGAGTGGGGCCAAAACAAAAATCACGACCCGCACGGTCTTTAATTTTTAACAATAAAGCGCCGTACTTATCCCAGCGACCCGTTTCTTGCCACAATTCTGCGGGTTGAATCGTTGGCATAATCATTTCCAAACACCTTGCTTTATCCATTTCTTGGCGAACAATTTTTTCGATATTGCGTAAAACCCTCAAGCCCAACGGTGTCCAAGTGTACAAACCAGAACCTAAACGGCTCAACATGCCTGTTCTAATCATTAAACGGTGGCTGACAAGTTCTGCATCAGCAGGCGTTTCTTTGCGAGTTTGTAAGTGAAATTGAGAAGTTCTCACGGCAATAAAATCCAATAATAGTTAAAAACGCTATGATAACGCACCACGTAATACTTGTTAACAGATTTTATCATTCTAGCAGGCTTTCGCAGGTTATAATGAATTCTTATAAAATTAGTTTGAAGGAAATCAATGAAAAACTTATCAATTATTACTCTATTAATTATTGCCAATAGTGCTTGGTCACAAACCTGTACTTATAAACAAGCACAAAACAAAATGCTGGAATTTAACAACATGATGCAAGTCTTTAATCGAGAATTTATTGCTCAAATGCAAAAAACAGGCGATTCTACTCCAGCATTAGAAAAAAAGCGTTTAGCGATGGCAGAAGAATCGGCAGCCGTTGGCATTATGCTGAGCGAAGAATTTGATAAAAACAACAACATTCAATATGGCGATGCTGTCAATCCAGAAATATGCACACAATACGATGCATTAATGAAAAAGTTTGCACCAAAAGGTTATAAAGCTGTTGCGGCAGATGCCCAGCAAAAGCCTGCAAGTGCCTCCTGCACCACGACAACATTGTGGGAACGGTATGGTAAAGCCATTCAAAAACAACAAAAACTCAATGAGCAAGGAAAAATCACCAAACCAGAAGTCACTCAATACATGGAGATTTCAACTTATGTCGGTCAATACGCCACAACCGACTTAGCTAAGGCTTGTGAATACCTCAAAAAATTTGAGGATAAACTAAATGCTGAATAAAAGAGGCCTTTGCATAACTCTTGAAAATTAAACGGTAAGTGGGATTTATCCCACTCAAACCATTCCTGAGAAGCGTGGGTTAAAACCGACAATCCAACCAAAGTAAATTCTCTAACAACACAGATGACAACCAATCTTTGGATTAGGTGAGCCTTGTCCATCGGCAGGGTTAATATTTAATCGTATTTAGGCGAGTTGCATGAGTTGAATTAAACTCTCTGTTATACTGCTTGGATTTATTAATCACGGATAAATTTATGAAGTCTTTATTGCTTTTATTGCTTATATCAACACCTCTGTTTGCAGGTGATTTTACTATTCTGGAAGAGAAAAAATCTAAAACTGATTTATTAACAGTAATGCAATCGCATGTCAAAAAAGCCAAAGAGCTCAAGCAAAAACTATTTATCCAAATAACCGCCACATGGTGTGGTCCATGCAAGCGCCTACAAGCCGCCATGCCAGACAATTTGATGCAAGATGCCTTTGCAGGAACTTATATTGTGAAGCTAGATGCCGACGAATGGGAAGATGATTTTTCACAAATCAACATTAAAATTAAAGCCGTTCCTGTCTTTTTTAAAGTGAACAGCAAAGGAAAAGCCACAAAATACAGCCTAGACGGCGGAGCATGGGCAGAAGATATTGCCATAAATATGGCGCCACCGCTCAAGACATATTTTAACCAAGAAACGAGATAATCTATTTTAGAGATCTTTGCTCATTCCAACAAACGGTTCAGATTGTGGCTAGGAGCTTGTCCGAGAATAGGAATCGTCATGAAGGGAAGCTGGGTTAAGGGCGATTTATCGCTTTTTTGAGGAGAATAGCACGGCTATTTGACGAAAAAAAGCGGGAAATGGCACAAATCCAGCTTTTTTGTAATAGATTTTCTATTCTCGGAGAAGCTCCTAGTTCCTCACACAATCTAATCTTGTTCGTTAGGTGATTTTTCTTGCATTAAGGAGATATTTGTGCAATTTTCTTTCGCTTCGCATAACGTAAAGTATATAGACTTTATCCCCTTCAATGCGATAAAAAATACGGAATGGATTTACAATAATTTCTAAATATCTTGATTTGTTAAATTCAGGTGGTTTTCGCCCGGACTCTGGAAACTGTTCAAGACGATCGGTACTAGAGAAAACTTTTTGTACTAGATTAATAGCTGCACTTGGTTTATCAAGAGCTATATACTCAGCCATTGCATTAAGCTCAGATAGAGCTGGCTCGGTCCATATTACTTGAGCCATTTACTCATTTTATCTTTTGCTTCTTCTTGGGTATAAATACGGTTTTCTAAAATAGCCGTTTCACCTTTGGCTATTCCATCCAAGATTTCCATTCGATTTTTCATCATTTCATAATCCTGAACATCAACAAGATAGGCTGAAGGTTGGCCATGTTCGGTAATAAGGACAGGCTCTTTTGAATCATGTAATTCAGCCAATATTTTGGTGGCCTGGCGTTTTAAAGTGGTAACTAATTCAGTTTTCATAAAGTGATACTATACTATCACTTACGGGTTTGCAAGAATTTTTTTATAGCTAACGTTTTGCTAAAAGGCTTGCCGATTTATCACAACAAACCAACAATTAAATATAAGGTTAAACAATGTTACACAACTATGAGAGAATCCCCAAATAAGTCAAATCTGTTTTAAGCAACTTGTTAGAGTTTTTTATGCCGAGAAGTCCATATAGTAATTCTCTTCATCTATCTTGTAAAAATCTATATCGGTTCTTCCATAACTCGTTAAGTCCTCCATAGTTACCAAACTACCATTAGCAACACCCAGCCTAAACCTAAAATATTCACCAAGTAGGCTATTATTTTGAGGAGTATGAATTGCTTTCCCATTCTCCTGCGCTCTAGTGCAAATTAATATTTTTCCATCATCGGTATGAATTGTAAAATGCTGTGCAACTGGTGGGAAAAAATCTGTGCTGTACACATTCACCTTTAAGGGTATGTATGCTTGATTAGGTTCGCGGTTATCTCTTTGCCCCCAGTTTAAACCGGATCTTTGTGATATTTCTCCTGACCTATTAATTAAAGAGATTAACTCATGTTCTAAACCCATTGTTGCATCATATTCTGCCGTTTCTTCCTCGACAGAAACTTTTGTGGAATTTATTGCTCGATTATCATTATAAAGTGTAATAACTTCTTCTGCGTCTTGATGATTACAATAAATTGACTCATCAATTAATGATTTGTAATAATTATAAGCTGATATAGGGTCACATTTTGTTGCTACTTCTTTCTGTGAATTGCCAATAAAGGCTTGCTGTGAATAGTTTGCAGAACCTGCAAATGCTGTTGTTGGTACTCCATCTTTAACCCATGTATATACTTTTGAGTGAACAGGTGGGTGGTTTATCAAGTAACTACAGTTGAAATTACCTGATAAGTCATTTTCTACTAATGATTGAAAACCACGATGATTAGTTTTTGATAGACCGTCTCTGCAAGTCATTCCGATTATTAAATTAATATTAATATTTGAATTTTGTTCTTTAAGTTTTTCTGCATGGTGGAACACCATTGCAGAAGAAGCATAGCCAGAAATAATATATAAATCACTTGCTCCGTTCCTAGCAGGATTTAAAAGTACCTCTGAAAATAAATCATCCGAAAGCAAGACATCGCTCATCTCGATACTCCAGTTTTATATTGTTATCTATTGATTCATATTCAACACTAGCAAATGTTTTCAAGAGTGAATCAAATATTATTTTTACACCTTGGGATGGCACAGCCATTCCAATTTGTTTTCTTACGCTTTCTTTAGAACCAAGAAAAACAAAGTCATCAGGGAATGTTTGCAACCTTGCCCTTTCCCTATTTGTTAAAGCTCTATTTTCTGACCAGTGATAAACGTGAGTGCCACCTCCACCGCTACCTGTAACTGTATACGATGGTTTTTCAGGATGTAGCCTTTTATAGATTTGACTTATTTTTGCACCTTTAACATTTAACTCTAAACCTTTAGGAAGATTAGCATTAAATGCATTTTCTCCAGCCTTGATATACTTTAAGCGTTCGATGACTTGCGACGCATGTCTAGTTCGTTCATTATTTGGTGCACCTTCAAGAATAGGGGGATTCTCGATAGCTGTCCGTGATGTATTATCAATGTCTTTGTAAGGAAAAGGTGAAGGTACTTTAAATTCTTTTTCTAAATCATTTCGAATACCAATTATTATTATTCTATGACGTGCTTGTGGTACACCATACTCTTCAAATTTGTAAAGATGTGGTGTAATGGTATAACCAGAATCTTCTAGCTCTTTTAGTATTGTTTTAAAAGCATTTCCTTCATTTGAATTTCTTAAACCACCCACATTTTCTGCTAAGAACCACATAGGTTTAAATTTTTTCAAAGCTTTAACACCATAGCTGTACAAAGGGCCAAATGTCCCATTTATGCCTTTTTGTTCACCTACCATACTAAAGTCATTGCAAGGGAATCCGAAGGCTAGCCCATCAATATCAGATATATTTTGAAGCTTATTAAAATCTAATTTTCGTATGTCTTTGCAAACAACACTGTCACTTTTTCCATTGCAAATATTGTGAGCAAAAGTATCACAAGTATCTTTATCGTAATCAGTTGCCCAAGCGTGTTCTATACTAAATTCTTCGCCATTATCGGCTGTAGCTTTAGCCACTTTTGCTGCATAACCAATACCGCCTGGGCCGCTGAAAAGCTCTCCAATTTTAAATTTCATGCTGAACCTCAATACAATATTTTAGCTACCCATAGTACATGAACTTTAAATTAAAAGCAGTATTCATTGTACGCTTTTTGTTTTTTTTTTGGAATTAATCTAAAAACAGAATTTTCACCCCTCGTTTTTAGAAGTTTTTAATGATAAAAATAGGATATGGTCATTTTAGGCTTCAAAGTACAACTTAGTATATATGCATTAGCACCATATATCGTTGTTAATTCATGTTTATTTTTAGTGTTTTTCATGGTTTTCTATCGTATCACAGTTGTTTTCGGAATAAAAGCATCCCAATTATTATCGAGTCACTGGATTCCTGTTCTTGCTTTGGCTCGGCTGGAATGACATAGGGTGTTTTTATAAATCGTGATTCCACTTCGCGGTATTATTTTGCAAAGGAGAATATGAGGACACTTTTGCCTTGAATTATAAAGAGTGAGGAAAGTCCTCAGGGGCAGGGACTTTAGTCCCGTTGTTTAAAAGACGGACTAAAAGTCCGAACCCCGCTCACTCTTGAGCAGGGACTTTAGTTCTTTTATCATTGTTGCTTTTATTCTTCTCGAATAAAGATGGCTGTAGCCTTTATTAAAATTTCATTATTTCTTTTTGCTCGCCATAATTTCTTTTGTAGCTCCTGAAATTTCAATCTATCATCGCCTTATAGCCCACATAATAATTAACCGCATTTCTGCTGTGTTCGGAGTAAAACCATTGTTTGCTTTTTTTGCTGTAGGCAAAGGCGTGTTTACTGCGTTTGCCTTGTTTGGCATTTTCAAGTAAATTGCCTGCGGCATAGTAGAGTTCGCAAAATTCAAAGCTTTGCAGGGTGAATGTTGTCTTGTTTGATGTAAATTTATCGCCTTGTTTGAGCATCCACAGGTTTTTATCTGGTAAGTGGTGTGTTTTACGGTAAAAGATAAGGTGATTATCTTTGTCAATTAATTTGGCGTATCCGTGGGTCGCTGAATAGACCTGATAAACGATAAAATGACTGTCTCCACAAGCATGGTCTACATAAGCCGTTAGGGTAAATGTTATGCCTTGAAAATCGATTTTTTGACCGATGCTTAGTTGCGTATTTTGTTGTCTGTGAGTGAAGCTGTAAAGTGCTTTGAAGTTGTTTTTGAAGTCCATTACTGTGCCACAGTACTGGCAAATCAAATTTTTACTGCGGGCACTATTGCCCAATAGTGTTAAAGGTGCGTGGCATTTTTTGCAGTTTATGGAATTAATTTTCATGGTGTGCTTGTGTTTTTGAGTCTATTTCAAAAGCATCCAACCACCTGCCTTGCTGATAATAAATGCTGTTGTTTTCAAAGGATAAAATAATCAGTTCTGCGGCTTGATTGCTTAAATAACTTTGTTTATTTTTATTTTCATTGTTATTTTTTAAGGCTCGTTTTTGTGTGACTAACCAGTGTTTTTCGAATAATTTTATTTGCGAATTGGGCAATAAAGTATGCCAATTTAGTTTTTCACCACTCTTTTCATCAAGCTTTGGTTGAGTGGTTTTAACAAGGGCAATGTCTTCGTCTTCAATCATTAACCAGTAAAGTTCTTTTTGCTCATTTTGAACCAGATAGTCCACTCGAACACCGTTGTCGTGTGGGTATTTTTGTTGTTTTATGGCGATAAAAGACTGGGACTGAATATAAAAGGTTTTATTCATCTCTATTAGTGAATCCTGCTTTAATGAGCGTGCTTCAAGCATAAAAGACGAATCGCAATATTGACAGGTGATGAGTGTTTGTTTGGGGTTTTTTATTGCATTTGAGCAATTTGGGCAATTTATAATCATTATTCCCACCGTTCGATAAAACGAATTTCTTGGTCTTTTCCTTGTGCATAATTTTTTGCTAATAGCTTGAGTAAAAGACTTCTGCCTTGCGCGCTTGCGCTGGCAATTAAATGCGATTGTTTAAATTCGGGCAAGTGTTTTTTCCAGTTGCTTAAAAACACTTCGGCACTTTTTTTGTTGCTGCCAAAAATAGCAGGAACTGGGAAAATGTCATTAATGTTGGCATTTTTTGTTAGGGCAATAAGGTAACGCGGGCGTTTTATGTCTTCTAATAATTGACTGAGAGCTTCAAGAAACACTTCATTGTCTTTGTGGGTGTGATTGGCTAAAGAAAAACGAAAATACCCTTGTTCCACTTCTGAGATAATAATGCTTTTTTCTATCTGTTTCTTATCCGTTTGCATCAAGCCTAATTGATGCAATGTTTGCAAAACCATTTGCGCAAAGAGTTGGCTGTAATGTTGTGGGTTTAAACTAAATAATGCTCTTGTGTTGATAAATTTATTCACAAACATCGAGCCTGCAACAATAACACCCGTATAACTCAATACCGGCACAAGATTGAATAAGCCAGTTATTGACAGGGCAATTGGCGCAACAAACAAGGATGCCCAAGACAGCTTTTTGTATTTTTTGTAACGGCGGTTCATTTTGTTGTCTAATTTAGCAACATAACGGGATATATTGTTCTTTTTGGTTTTCTCAAAATCAATTTGCAAACCCGTTTTTAAACGGTGGTGTGTGACTTTTTCTAAAGCATTCTGCCAGCGAGCTTGCAGGTTAAAAATGTCATCATTTAACCGTTTTGACATGACTTGATTGGATTTGCTGATGATTTCTTCTTCAGGCTTGTTTTCACCTAATAAGCTTAAACGTTCGATACCTGATTCAATCTTCAATTCGTTGGCATGTAAACCAGCAAAGGTCTTAAAGCGTTTGTGCAGGTCATTAAAAATGTATTCGTTGTAGGCACTATTGGCAGCGACGGCAACAATGTGCCAAATGCTTGAGGTTTTCATCTCGTCATTGGTGTCAATGCGAATCGCGCGTCCTCGGATTTGGTTTGAAGTGACATAAGCGCCTGTTTGGGTTGCCATAATTAAGGCATTGACGTGTGGTGCATCCCAACCTTCACCCAAGAGCGAACGTGTTCCAATAATGATTAACACCTCGCCTTTTTTATGCAATTCGGTAAAGGCTGCAGAGAGTTCATCGGTTTTGTTGTTGACCACGACAAAGTCTTTGTTTTCGCAATAGGTCTCATAATCAACAATTTTATTAGTGGGTAATAAATCCGCAACAGCAGCAATAAGTTTTGTTGGGATAATCGCTAATCGACCAGTCAGTAACACCGTTTTTAAGCTTATTTCCTGATCAAAATGATGAATAAAATAATGAAAAATTGGATAAGCGCCAGTTGGAGCTTCTAATCCGTCTAAGGCGAGTTGAAATTTTTCATCACGAATAAAATCCGATAAAACCACTAACCGCAGCCAGCCTTTTCGGCTTTTGTATTCGATGCAAGCAATATCAAAACAGGCCTTGATGCGTTCTTGGGTTTTATTGAAAGCATCGAGTTTACGCTTTGTGCTGTCTAAGGTGATGCGTTTATGCTTTAAAAAGCGTTTGCTTTTTAATAAAGTCGCCAAGGTATCTCTAAAGGATGTAATCACTGCAGCATCTGGGTAATGTTTGCCATCTAAAAACCCTTGCAACAATTCTTCCCATGCCGTAACGGTCATGTCGGGAATTTCATCAACACAGATTTCCAAAATTTCCATTAAACGTACAGGCAATGGTCTTTGTCTTTGTTTTAATAAAGACAAAAGCGCGAAGCATTCGTCCAAATCGTAAAACACATCATTGACTTCAATGGCTTGATTTTCATCCAACCATTGATGAGTCGATAACAAATAATTCAGTTCATCGTGGTTTTCAAGACTGGCAATAAATTTTTCTAAGTTTTGTTGGTGGCGAATCAATGAAGTGACATTCTTTTCATCGGTTTTGACCATCCAGATATAATCTTGGTGAGGGCATAAGGAGTTTGAGCGAACCAGTTCTGGAATGCTGATTTGTTCGTCCACAGGACCACAGAGTTTTTGGTAACGTGACCATTCTTGCGGTGAAGCATCGTAGGGAGGAGTGGCTGTTAGACTGATGATTATTAACTCGTTATTTGATTCAACAAACTTCATCAACACTTTCCACCACGCAGCTTTGAGGTGGTGGGCTTCATCTAAAATCAGGAGTTTAAATTTGTTTTGTGCAAACCACTGACTAATGCAGTCATATTGCGTTTTTTCATCGTTGTCGTTGAGTTTTTTATCCAAAGAAAACAATCCTTGGTAGGTCGTGGCTGTCAATTGTTTGCATTGCGTGATTGTATCGCTGCACCAAGAGGGAATTTCATCGGTTGGCAAGAAGTCAGTAACCCGCTGCAACCATTGATTGCGAATAAGGCGAGTCGGTGACACCACAAGAGCTTTTAAATTCAATTGGTTAAAAATTTCAATGCCAATTACCGTTTTGCCCGCACCAGGTGCTGCAACTATATGAATACGCTTATCGTCTAAATAACGCAAAACATTATCAAGCACCCGTTGTTGTTCGGGTCGCCAAGAGTGCTTGAAGTTAAGAGTTGGTTTATCTAAAGTGTTAAAAGGCATCATTTAGTGATTATGCCATTATCGGTTTTTAATGTAAATCAGAGTTGAAAAGAGTTTTTAAATAGTTGACTTGAAAATGTTGTCAGTCATTAGTGTCTGTTCAAACGACCTCTCATGCACCTTTTTTTATGAGAGGTTGTTTAATGTTAAATAAATTGGAAGCTAGAGAAACGAAACTCTTGTCCTTCTTATGCGGCTGTGACTTTTGGTTTTGTTTCTGCGATTTCTTCTGGTGCTTGTTGATTCAATTTTTTTGATTTTAGACCAATCATCAGTAGTAAATAGGTGATTTTTTTCGTAGACAGATCTGCATTGTGAAAAATTGCTGTAATTGTCTAATTCTGATTTTATTTTATCCGATACTATGTCGATAACTATGCAATCATCCAATAAACCTATAACAGGAATGTTGTCTGGAATGAGGTCATCAACCTTTGTTAGGTAATCAAAAGCCGCTAAAAGAGTAGTCTTTGTTGCGTTTGATAACGGCCACTGGTTATCAATAAACATTTGCAGCATGTTTTCTAAAGGAGTAATGCGCTCAAGTACATAGTGTTCTTGGTGGGTGTTTTTTAACTCATCAAGCATCAATTGAAGGTCGCAGATTGTGACTTTCGGGTTAGTTGTGTTATTCTTGCTTAAGATACCTGTAAAGTGCTGGGTGACTTCTTGGGTTATTTCTAAGTTGTATTGTGCATTCATAATTGTTAACCTTGTTTTGATTTGTAGGTGTATTATACAACTACCACACTACAACACATGTGCCAATAGTCATTTTCTCTTCATTTTTTAGCAAAATGATAGATTTTTAGTGCGATAAACTGGTAATATTAGAGATTGCTAATAAACACTGAAACTTGAGGGACATATGAGCGACAAAAATACGATTAAAGATCAAAAGTCTTTAAGTCAACAAAAGAACATTAACAGCCGAAGAAAATTCTTATCACAAGCGGCTGCCACCACTGCAGTCGTGGCAACTGGTGGTGCGGCTGCCAATAACTTGCCACCCAATGTACCAGAGTGGCAAAGACATTTAGGTAAGCCGGTAAACTCTAATCCGTATGGACAACCATCAAAGTATGAGTCAAGTGTGCGACGTTTACGCGTGCCTTGGTTGACACCAGATTCAATTGCCTCAATCAGTTTTACGCCGTTAGCAGAAATTAAAGGCATGATTTCTCCAAATGGTTTAGCTTTCGAGCGTGATCATGGCGGTTTACCTACGATTGATCCAGAACAACATCGCTTGATGATTCATGGCTTAGTTGAAAAACCAATTATCTTGACAATGGATGATATCAAACGCTTTCCAAATGTTTCTCGTATTCACTTTATTGAATGCCCTGCCAACTCAGCAATGGAATGGAAAGGACCACAGGTTGGTCGCTTGCAGTTTACTCATGGCATGACAAACTGCTGTGAATGGACAGGTGTTCCTTTAAAATATATCCTAGAAGAGGTGGGTGTTAAACCTGAAGGAAAATGGCTTTTGGTTGAGGGCGCGGACTCTGCTTCAATGAGCCGTTCTGTTCCAATGGAAAAAGCACTGGATGATACACTAGTTGTCTTTGGTCAAAATGGTGAAGCCCTCAGACCAGAGCAAGGATACCCATTAAGATTATTAACACCTGGTTGGGAAGGTAACACTTCAATCAAATGGCTACGCCGCATAGAAATTACGGCAGAACCTTCGTATCAACGTGAAGAAACTTCAAAATATACAGATTTACTTAACCCAAGAGATCCAAAACGCAAAGACCTTATTGGTAAGGCGTATTTATTTTCTTGGATAATGGAAGCCAAGGCAATTATTACGTTCCCATGCCCTGAAAAGCCACTTAAAGAACACGGCAAGTATGTGATTAATGGGTTGGCTTGGACAGGTACAGGCAAAATTAAACATGTTGATGTTTCTTTTGATGGTGGTATCAATTGGGTACAAGCCGAATTAAATGGTTTAGTACTGGATAAATGTTGGACACGATTTAGTATTCCATTTGAATGGAATGGAGAAGAAGTCCTCTTGCAATCTCGGGCAACAGGTGAAGACGGTTATGTGCAACCAACCTTGAAACAATTAAGGGAAGCACGCGGCGTTGCTAGTATTTATCACAACAATGCCATACATACATGGAAAATTAATAAAAACGGTGAGGTGGAAAGTGTACAAGTTTAATCAAAAATTAATTTCTGCTGTTATTTTAGCATTATCATTAACAGCGTGTTCAAATGATACTTCGCAAACAAGCACAGAAACAACCACCAAACCTAAAGAAACTTCGGTTTCAGAAAAAGTAGCTAATGCCATTTTACCGAGTGCACAAGCGGCTACCTATGAAGAAATAACCATTAAAACGGGTGGTTTTAATTTGGGCAAGCCTGCAAGCAAGGAAGAAATAGCGGGTTGGCATATTGAAGTATCCCATGGGCACAACTTACCTCCTGGAGAGGGAACGGCTGCCGATGGAGAAGAATTCTTTGAAGAAGTCTGTGCAAATTGTCATGGATCTTTTGGAGAGGGTGTTGGAAGAAACCCTGTTCTTGCTGGTGGAGAAGGAACATTAACCGATAAAATGAAACCAGAACGTACCGTTGGCAGTTATTGGCCGTATGCATCAACCTTATTGGATTACACACATCGCGCTATGCCCTTTCCATCCGCACAATCATTAACATGGGATCAAACTTGGTCATTATCAGCTTATGTTTTGTATCTCAATGATATTATCGAAGATGAAGATTTTGTTTTTAATGCCCAGAGTTATAAAGAAATACACATGCCAAATGAAAATGGTTTTATTCGTGACGAAAGACCAGATACTCATAACACTCGCTGCATGAAAGATTGTAAGGATCCAGCAAGCATTAAGGTAAAAACAGCACTGTTGGGCTATGGATCAGGGGCAGAAGACGTTGTTGAAGAAACAAAAGTGGCTAAAGGTCATGAATTGGGACAAAAAATATACGATGGAACATGCCGATTATGCCATGGTACAGGTTTAGCAGGGGCACCAAAGATTGAAGACACTCTGACATGGGAGCATCGCTTAAAACAAGGATTAAGCAAAGTGCATAAACATGCAATTAACGGCTTTTCAGGTCAAAGTGGTGTCATGCCGCCAAAAGGTGGTAATATGGAATTAACTGATGATGAAGTAAAAGCCGCTGTTGATTTCATGCTTAAAGACATTGAGCAGTAATAAAAACATAAAAAGTGCCCATTCAGCTTATATTCAACTTTACTAATATAAGATGAATGGTATAGAATACAAAACATAAATATTTATTAGGAGAAAACTATGAGTTTAACAAGAAGAAGCATGCTAAAGCGAATCATCGCAGGCAGTGCTATTGCTTTGGTTCCTTTTGGCGCATTTGCTAAATGGGCAGAAGCAGCATTTAAAGCAGACACCTACAAAGGCGCATTAGCTGAAATTGGTTCAGAGGACGCAATTGCAAGTGATAAAATCAAACTTAAAGCCCCTGAAATTGCTGAAAATGGTGCGGTAGTGCCAATACGCGTTTCATCTACATTAGAAAACATTGAGTCTATTAGCCTGCTAGTTGAAAAGAACCCAACACCATTAACAGCACAATTTAAAATGTTTCCAGGTTTAAAGCCTGATTTTAAAATTCGTGTCAGAATGGGCGAAACTTCAAAAGTAGTCGCTATAGTTAAAGCGGGTGGAAAGTCTTACTCTACAAGTTCTGAAGTTAAAGTAACAATCGGCGGCTGCGGCGGTTAAGGAGAAAATATTATGAGAATTAAAGCAAAATTAAAAGGCGATACAGCCACGGTTAAATTATTAATTAAACATCCGATGGAATCTGGTCGTCGTAAAGATGAAGCTGGGAAATTGATTCCTGCCAAATACGTACAAACGGTTACTGGTCATATTGCAGGAACTCAAGTATTTGAAGTTAATACGGGTCCTGGTGTTTCTAAAAATCCATTTATTCAAGTGATTTTGGAAGGCCGTAAAGCTGGAGAAACAATTGATTTTAAATGGGTTGATTCATCTGGTGCTACCGAAGAAGGCTCTGCTACTTTAAAGTAAGCTGGTTTTTTTATAAAGTAAAAAGGGTTGTTCTAGGACAACCCTTTTTTTTGTGGGATAATTTCGGTTTTCATTCTGATTACCATTATGCGTCGAGTCTTAATCTTTTTTTTACTCTTAAGTTTTAATGCCAATGCTGATTTAGTTAAACCCACACTGGTTGAAATAAGTGTTTTCACCGATGGCACTTATCAAGTAGAGGTTAGAGCCAGTATTGAAGCATTACTGACGGGTATTAATTCACAATATAAAAACACCAAAGAATCCCCAAACGCTCAAGCTTATGATGACTTACGGGTCTTAGAAAAAGAACAACTAGCCGCTGAATTTAAAAAATTTCACCAAAAATTTACTCAAATTGTAAAACTCAAATTTGATGATAAAATTGTTCCACTAACAGTAACAAAGGTAGATATACCCGAACCAGGTTACACAAAAGTGCCGCGGATAAGTGTGATTACTTTGAGTGGTGAAATAGATCGAGAAGTTAAAAGCATCAGCTGGTATTATCCAGCAGCTTTTGCCGATAATGCGGTGCGTGTGAGGCAGGTTGATAAAGAGGCACAAAAATGGCACTGGTCGAATTGGCAATGGTTACGCAAGGATAACTGGAGTAAACCATTTGATTTGACTGAAGTCTTTCATCAACAACCCACATGGTCAGTCATTAAAGATTATACACGAGCGGGCTTTGATCATATTTTACCCAAAGGGATGGATCACATATTATTTATTTTGGGAATATTTTTATTAAGTATAAAACTGCGTCCTTTACTCTTACAAGTCACAATGTTTACGGTTGCTCACTCTATAACATTAAGTTTAGCGATGCTTAATATAATTAATATACCTTCTAATATTGTGGAACCCTTAATCGCCCTTTCCATTGCATTTATTGCCTTTGAAAATATTGTAAGCAAAGAAATCAAACCCTCCCGATTGGTGGTGGTCTTTATGTTTGGGTTGTTGCATGGCATGGGTTTTGCCAGTATGCTCGCTGATTTTGGTATGCCGAAAAACTCCTTTGCAACAGCGCTTATTAGCTTTAATGTGGGCGTTGAATTAGGGCAATTAACGATTATAGCCTTGGCCTTTGCTTTGGTTGGGTATTGGTTTAGAAACGAAACCTGGTACCGAAAAGTTGTTGTAATACCCGCATCCTTAATTATAGGATTTGTTGGTTTGTATTGGACTTATGATAGAATTGTATTTTAACTTAACTATTTAAATGAAAAACTTTATTCCATTGCCTTATTTTAGCCGGAACAGTGCGCAACAAATGCAGGATAAATCGCAAGAGTTTAATGCACTTATTCAGAAAAGAAGAACCGTAAGAGACTTTTCAGATAAACCGGTTCCAAAAAGAGTCATTGAAAACTGCATAAAAGCCGCTGCATCGGCTCCAAGTGGTGCACACCAACAACCCTGGCATTTTGTTGCTATTAGTAATCCAGAGCTCAAATCTAAAATAAGACAAGCAGCAGAAGCCGAAGAAAAAGAATTTTACCAACACCGAGCCAGCCAAGAGTGGCTAAAAGCCCTCGAGCCATTAGGTACGGACACCAACAAACCCTTTTTAGAAGAGGCTCCGTGGTTGATTGCGGTCTTCGCGCAGCGTTATGGAATTGACAAGCAAGGCAAGCGTGTTAAACATTACTATACACCTGAGTCTGTAGGAATCGCTTGTGGAATACTCATAACGGCTCTGCATACAGCAGGGCTAGCGACTTTAACACACACACCAAGTCCCATGGGATTTTTAAAGAAAATTCTTAAGCGTCCTGATAATGAACGACCGTATTTGCTTGTGGTTTGTGGGCATCCAAAAAATGATGCAAAAGTACCCAATATTAAACGTAAAGAGTTAAATGATATAGTAACTTTTTTTACTTAGTTATTAGAGCTTGTTGTTTTTTGTAAAAAAAAGCGGTTCCGAGGAAAGAGTTGTTAAGGGAGGAGGGTAAAACCCCGGAACCTAAGAGGAGTATATAAATGAAAAATAATTACTTATTTGCTTACTTTGACTGTGCTTTGTTTGTTTAGTTCATTATTATTTTGCTTTTCTGTTTCTTCACCATAAGGCCAGTCTCTAAAGGGAAAAGGTTTTTGGTTTGTTTGAAATGATAAATACTTAATCATATCGTATATAAAAAGACCCACTTCTTGATTAAAACCTTTCAAATTTTTATTCACTTGCCCAGTGATTAATAAAAAACCAAATTGAATTAACACAACAAAGGCAAAGACCCATAACGACATCCAGCCAATAAAGGCAAATAAAACAGAGTAAAAGATGCGGCTGAATATCTCTGGATTTTTATCTTTTTTAGATTCGATTGCCTTTTCTTCTTGACTCGTTTCTACTGCAGTTTCTTCAACTTCAACTTTTTCTTTCTTTGTTTTCTTAACCATTTGTCTGTTCCTGTTTTGATTGCTTATATACATGATACAGAAAATACATCGAGAAAAAAAGTGCCATTAGTCATGCGTGACTTTTGGGCTAATTAATATTTAGATGAAGAAAACAATGCAGTAAAGCTTAATGCTATTGACGAAATATTTATTGTAATTGGGTTAAAAGCCTTAATAAATAATTGGGGTTGTACAAGAGCAACATCAATTAATAACAATGAAAACAACAAAATAGTAAAATATAGTATTAATTTACTCGTTTTAAAAAACACAATAATTAAGCCTAGAAGGACTTCAAAAATACCCGCTACTAATGAAATTACTTGTGCAGGGTATTGGAACAAATGTAATTCAACTAACAAAAGTTCTGTGTCGTCTAACCACAATATTTTAGGAATCAAACCTTGATAGATAAGAATGAAAGCTAGGCTAAATCGTGACAATGTGTTTATTTGTTTTAATTTCACTCTAGAATTCATGATATAAACCTGTTCTCATCATTATCCTGAAGAATTTGACAGTGACTGTGTTTTCCAAAGAGTTGGTAACGGTTCAATGCGATTCTATCATATAACCAATTGCGAATAGGAGTGGGGATAATTGCAAAAACCAAAACCCACCGAAAGCGAAAAGGAAGGTGTTTAACTACTTTAAAGAAAGCAGTGCTCTTAGTATATAAATTCGTGTTTTCTATTAATAACATCGTATCAAACTGATTAGTAGGCATTTCAAAATGGAGGAGTAAAGCTTGTCCTTGCTCTGATTGTACTGATGCCAGTTTAAATTTGTGTTGTTTGTCATTTTTGATGATAAATTTCGCCCAACCACTACAAAGTTTACACACACCATCAAATAAAATAACTTTGTCATCTTTGTTAATGTAAGGAGGAACTGTAACGTTTGCCATGTTGGTGCTCAGTTGTATTTAATGAGTTAATTGTATAGAAAAATAGTTAATAAACTTCCAGAATGCTCATTATGGAAGTTATAAATTGAGCATTTGAATAAAAAAGAAGTATTTTGATTTGTGTTTTAATAAAAACGTTTATACATGTTAGTATAGTTAAATGCACTTTATTAAATTAATGTTAAAAGCATCTTTACGAATTTTCATTCTTGTAATTATGGTTGTGTTAGGATTTACTGTTATGTACCCAAAATGGATGGATAACTGGCAAATCATTTATGCTGAGTTATTCAATGATGGTATTATTGAATCTCCTGAATATATTACACGCAGCAATAAAAGAGTTCAGATACCAGCTTATGCGTCTAGTGACTTGTTTCCTGATGAAAATTTATACCAGTGCATTAAAGAAACGAATAAAAAATTATCATCCATCATAATTTTAAACTGCTCCAATAGAAACATTAAATATTTGAATGGAATTGAAGCACTAACAAGACTAAAAAATTTAAATGTGAGTCACAACGCTATCACAGAGCTGCCGACTAAACGTATTTCTGCTTTGTATGTTGATTTTAGTTTTAATCATCTGAGGCGTGTTGATTTAATACCACTTTTGTCTTATCAATCAGTTAATTTAGCTAATAACGAGATTAATGAAGTTTATTTTTCTGAACAACCCTTGGAAGGGTTTGCACGGTTCTCTACTTACAACAAAAAAAGGAGAATGAGCCAGACCCAATATCCAGTTACGAACCTAAAGAATGCAAACACTTATTTTAGATTTAATGGCAACAAGCTAAATAGTGATGTGTATAAAGATTTAACAAGAAAAGGAATTGTATTTCAAGCATTTGAACCATCTGTTAGTGAATTCCCCGACATTCGATTGCGAGAGTGCTTAAAAAACACAAGAGGTTACTCAAAAGAAACAATTACCTCTTTGAAATGCAGCGGGCTTAACAATCCTATCTATTCAACTCAAGGAATAAATCAATTAAAAAATCTTGAGTTTCTCGATTTATCCAATAACTCCATCAGTTCTATTGAATTAATGAATCTTACCAATTTAAAACAATTAAAGCTTAACCAAAATCTATTAACAAATATTAACTTAAAGAAAAACGATAAACTACTTGTACTTGAACTGTCTCAAAATGATTTACAAAGTCTTAACTTTTCAAACTTACAAAACTTGTATAAATTCACCTTAAATAATCCTAAAATTTCACAGCAAGAAGAATACCAATTTATCTCACAATTAAACAGTGCAAAGAGTGTATCTCCTCAAATATTCCCTAATAAAAATTTTAGAAAATGCATAATTAAAAGTGTTATTTATGAAGGAAAAACATTCAGTCATATCAACAATTTATCCTGTTTTAACAACAAGTCTCAATTATTTTCTTTAAAAGGGATTGAATATTTACGTGATTTAAAAAATATATCCCTTAAAGGAGCAGAACTAGAGTCAATAGATTTTTCTTCTAATGCATTTCTTTCAAAAGTCTATATAACAGATTCATCTATACATAACCTAAGTTTACCAGCTCTGAATGCCAATGATTCAGTTCTTGATAAAACCTCTGTTAACCTTGTTAATATTAATCTCAATGAAATTAAATTAACCTCTCCTTGTAACATTGATGAACTTAAAGTCACCAATAATAATATACAAATCATTAATTTTCCTGAAAGTTGTTCTATCAAACGCGTGGATTTGAAACAAAATAAAATTAGTAAATTGGAAACAAAAAACTTAAAACAGACCAAATACCTTAATGTATCAAGCAATTATTTAAAAAATTTAAATGTCGCCTCTATGACTAATCTTGAAATTATTTCTATTGCACATTCACCTTTAAATTACAATGGAGTTGTTTTAAATGATAAGTGGCAGTTATTATATCTTGATTATAATCAACTGGATTTATTTCGTACGAATACTCAAGCAACAAACTTTAAGTATGAAAAGGATAGCGATATGTTTATTTTATATAAATAATTTTAAGACTGATAAGATTTCAAGAATAATTTTTTTACCTTAAACTGACCGTTAGGTTGTGATTCGCCTAGGCCAATAAATTTATTTTGATGGTCATAGAGTCGATAGACTTTTGGCTCAAGTTCAGTTTCGAAGCGCAAACCATGGATAAGTATTTGCAGTTGCGCTTGATTGAGTGTGTAACTCGGGTATTCAATTAAGGCTATGTCCATGGGTTGTAGGCAGGCAAAGGGATTGGTTTGTAGGGTTAAGTCATTCAGTGAAATCATGTTGTCGCCTGTTAAAATACCTAATTGCGTGCGGTGCAAGCTTGTCATGTGTGCGTAGGTTCCGCAGGCTTTGGCAAAATCTTCCAGTAATGTGCGAATATAGGTGCCTTTTGATACTTTTATTTCAAAACGCAGGGTTTGTATGTTTGCCTTATCATTATTTAACAGTTTAAAAGAATGGATGGTGATGTCTCGTGCTTTTCTGACCACTTCTTTGCCTTCACGCGCCAAATCATACAGGCGTCTGCCTTCGTGATGCAGGGCAGAATACATCGGAGGTATTTGCTTGATGTCACCAGTTAAGTCATCACAAGCAGTTTGAATTTCTTCGTCAGTGAGCTTTGTTTTATCTGATGTTTTGGTGATTGTTCCAGTGGCATCGCCAGTATCTGTTTGGCTGCCAATTATGCATTCGGCGATATAGGTTTTATCGGCATTGAGCATCAGTCCAGCTACCTTTGTGGCATCACCAAAGCAACAAGGTAACAAGCCTGTTGCCATTGGATCAAGTGATCCTGTATGACCTGCTTTTTTGGCATTAAATATTCGGCGAACTTTTTGTAAGGCAAGATTTGAGGTGATGCCTTTGGGTTTGTTGAGTAAAAAAATGCCGTGTACATCTTGCCATTGACTGCGCGGTTTACTCACTATAGTTTTACCTGAGTTGTTTTATTCTTCTTCAAAACCAGGGTCTGTTTCGCGTGCTTTGCTGATAAGTGACTCTAAGTTGGCACCACGCTCAAGTGATTCATCGTAGATAAATCGTAACTCGGGTACTTTTCTTGCGCGAATTTTACTGGCTAAAACTGAACGAATAAATGGTGCATTTTCTTTGAGTGTTGCCAGTGCCTCTTTTTGTTGTTCTGGGAAAAGTGTGTTGAAATACACTTTAGCAACCGATAAATCTTTAGTCACATCCACATCAGATATTGCCACGTGCTTGAGCTCTTTTTCGTACTCAAATTGCTCGCGCACAACCACTGCGACAATTCGCAGTATTTGTGCGGACATTCTATCTGAACGAGTAAATTCTCTAAAAGCCATTATTTATTACCTATTAATCAAGTGTCTTTTTGACTTCAACACGCTCATAACATTCGATTTCGTCACCTGGATTAATATCATGATAGCCTTTGACACCGATACCACATTCAGTACCAGACTTAACTTCTTTGACATCATCTTTATGGCGACGTAATGATTCGAGTTCGCCTTCAAAGATAACAACATTGTCACGTAATACACGTATTGGGTTATCGCGTTTAACGCTTCCTTCCAAGATGATGCAACCTGCAATAGAACCAAATTTAGATGACCTAAAGACGTCTTTAACCTCGGCTGTTCCGATAATAACTTCTTTGGTTTCTGTTCCTAAGAAACCAGTAATGGCGGCTTTTATATTGTCAATGGCTTCGTAAATGATGCTGAAGTAATGCAACTCTAGGTTGTGTTGTTTTATCACTTCTCGTGCGGCTTTATCCGCTCTAACATTAAAGCCAATAATAATGGCTTTAGCAGAAACGGCTAATTGTGCATCGGCATTGGTAATTCCACCCACGCCTGTTGAGATAGCACGAACTTCCACATCGTCATTGCCAATCATGGTTAAGGATTCTTTTAATGCTTCAACACTGCCTTGTACATCGGCTTTAATGAGTAGGTTAACAACTAACTTCTCTTTTTTGCCCATGCCTGACATGAGAGCTTCTAGTTTTGCCGCTTGCTGTTCTTTTAATCGTTTATCTCGTTCGAGTGCTTTTCTTTCTGCCGCTGCTTCTTTGGCTCGTTTTTCATTTTTAACGACAATAAAATCTTCACCAGCAATTGGTACGCCAGATAAACCTTGTATAACTACAGGAATAGATGGGCCGGCTGATTCGACTTCTTCATCAAGTTCATTAAGTATGCGTCTGGCACGACCAAATTGTTCGCCACTTAAAACCATGTCGCCTTTTTTCAAAGTTCCCGATTTAACCAATACAGTGGCAACAGGGCCGCGTCCTTTATCAAGACTTGATTCAACAACAATACCTTTGGCAGGTTTGTCGACAACCGCTTTTAATTCCATCAGCTCTGCTTGCAAGTTAATGGCTTCGAGTAAATCATCAATGCCTTGACCTGTTTTGGCAGAAACGGGGATAAACTGTGTATCACCACCCCAATCATCAGGGATAACATCATGGTTGGCTAAATCTTGTTTGGCTTTATCAATACTTGCGCCTTCTAAATCCATTTTGTTGACAGCAACAATAATTGGAACACCTGCGGCTTTTGAGTGTTTAACCGCCTCAATGGTTTGTGGCATAACACCATCATTGGCGGCAACCACTAAAATAACAATGTCAGTTGCCTTCGCGCCACGTTGACGCATGGCAGTAAATGCAGCATGACCAGGGGTGTCAATAAAAGAGATGATGCCTTGATCTGTTTTCACATGATAGGCACCAATGTGTTGGGTGATGCCACCGGCTTCTTTGTCTGTAACCTTGGTTTTTCTTATGTAATCAAGTAAGGATGTTTTTCCATGATCAACATGTCCCATTACGGTGACTACCGGAGGTCTTGGTTCGGCATTTTCATCGGTTGCATCATCATGCGATTGCGAATGAATCTCTTCAGCAATCGTCTGCGTTTCAACCAACTCAACTTTGTGACCCATTTCTTCGACTACCAAGACAGCGGTGTCTTGATCTAAAGATTGGTTAATGGTTACCATCATGCCCATGCCCATTAATTCTTTAATGACATCGCCTGATTTAATGGATAAGCCTTTTGCCAATTCGGCTACCGTAATATTTTCACCTATCTTAACTGTTTTAATTTGATCGGCTACGGGTTTAGTAAAACCGTGCTTTTCCGCTTTTTTGAATGTTGGCTTAAGTTGGTGGTTACCTCGACCACCTTTAACATGTAGCTGTTTTCTGCCGTATTTGTTTTGGTTGTTGCGGTTGCCACGCCCACGAGAATCATTGTTTGGTGCGTTATTATTGGTGTTGGCATGGTTTGTGTTTTTATTGTTGTTGGCAGCACTACGGTTTTGTTTTTCTTCTCTTGCCGCTTTTTCTTTACGTCTTTTTTCAACAGCAGCCATCACTTGTCGCTGAACCTGTTCTTCCCTGCGGTTTGCCGCAACTTGTTCATCTGTTAGTTCTACTTTTTTAGGCTCTTCTTTAACGACTTCTTCAGTGCTAGCTTCTTCTTCGGGAACGTCTGTTTTTGCGGACTCTTCAAGAGGTGCTTTGCTTGCTTCTTGTGCTTTTTTGGCTGCAAGTTGAAGTTCTTTTTCAGCTAACTCTTTTTGGGTTTGTTCTTTAAGTTCTTGCTGCTTTTGCGCTTCTTGTTGAAGTCTAATTTTGTCTGCTTCTGCCAGTTCTTGTTTTCTTGCTTCAAGCGCTTTTTGAGCTTCTATTCTATCCTTAGCAATAGCATCCAACTCATCGGAATTTGGTTTTTTGAAGGTTCTTTTCTTTCTGACTTCAATATTAACGGTTTTTGTTTTTGCTCGTATGCCTGTGCCACTTGAAACTTTCAGAGTGCCCAGTGTTTTGCGTTTAAGAACAACCTTTTTACGTGGCGATTGATCTTGCTTATCTTTGCCATGAGAGTCACGCAAATAAGCAAGAAGTAATCTCTTGTCATCGTTGCTAATGGCATCATCAGCATTTTTTGCAGAAATACCTGCACTTTCCAATTGACCTAATAGTGTGTCAAGCGGAACATTCAATACTTCTGCTAATTGTTTTACTGTTACTTCAGACATTTAAGAACCTCTAATTATTTCTTTTATTCTTCTTCAAACCAAAAACGACGGGCTTCCATAATTAACTCGCCTGCTTGTTCTTGTGTTAAGTCACTGATTTCCATCAATTCATCGGTTGCCAGATCTGCTAAATCATCACGTGTAATAATGCTTTTAGCTGCAATGGCATACGCTAATTTATCATTCATTCCTTTTAATTTTAACAAATCGTCCGCTGGTTTTGATCCTTCGAGCTTTTCCTCATTGGATATTAACTGAGTCAGTAAGGCATCTCGGGCTCTTTGGCGAAGTTCGGCAACAATGTCTTCGTCAAAGCCTTCAACTGACAACAATTCAGATTCTTCAACATAAGCAATTTCTTCAACAGAACTAAAGCCTTCTTGAACCAGTAGAACGGACATGTCTTCGTCAATATCCAGTTTTTCCATAAAATCAGCAACAAACTTCATGGCTTCTTCTTGGCCTTTTTCACTGGCCTCTTCAGCGGTCATCACGTTGATGTTCCAACCCGTTAATTCTGAGGCAAGACGTACATTTTGTCCTCCTCGACCAATGGCTTGTGACAACTTATCCTCGGCAACAGCTACATCAATACTGTGGCGTTCTTCATCAACGACAATGGATTCGATTTCAGCAGGCGCCATCGCATTGATAACGAACACAGCAGGGTCTTCGTCCCACAAGACAATGTCAATTCGCTCACCACCCAATTCATTAGAAACAGACATAACACGTGAGCCTCTCATGCCAACACAGGCTCCAATTGGATCTAATTTTGGATCACTTGAAAAAACGGCTATTTTAGCACGAAATCCAGGGTCTCTGGCAGCGCCTTTTATTTCAATAAGGTTTTGGTCAATCTCTGGCACTTCTACCTTGAAAAGTTCAACTAAAAATTCAGGTGCTCCGCGTGATAGCGTTAAGAGCGGACCTCTGTTTTCAGTGTTGACTTCTATCAACATTCCTCGAAGTCTATCGCCGCGACGTACATTTTCACGAGGAATGCCGTGATTTCTTGGAATAATGGCTTCAACTTTATTGCCTAAATCAAGAAAGATATGACCACGATCTGCTCTTTTGACCACACCGTTTAATATTTCACCAATTCTGTCTTCAAAGCGTTCCACCACTTGCATGCGTTCGGCTTCGCGGACTTTTTGCAGAATCACTTGTTTTGCTGTTTGTGCCGCAATACGCCCAAATTCAATGGATTCCATTTCTTCTTCAATAATATCGCCTATTTCGAGTTCTGGATCTTCTTTTCGAGCCTCTTCTAAGGTGATTTGTTTGTCTTCGAATTCGAAATCCTCATCACTAACAACTTCCCAGCGTCTAAAACTTCTGTAATCCCCGCTTTGGGTGTCGATAATGACCTTAACATCCATATCTTTGCGGTATTTTTTTCGTGTTGCAGTCGCTAAAGCAATTTCGATTGCTTCATAGATTACTTCTTTACTAACATTTTTTTCGTTAGATAGAGCTTCTGCCACGTATAAAATTTCTTTACTCATTATTTGTTAACTCCATTGAGATCCGGGTTTATCCGTGCTCTCATAATTTTATCAAATTCAATTGTTACTTCTTCGTCTTGCGTCTTAATCGTGATGACTTGGTTTTCGACAGATGTAATTAGACCTTTAATTTTTCTGCGCCCATCAACCATATGATTTAGTTTTATTTTAACATAGTTGCCTATAAATTCTTCAAATTGTGGCGCAGTAAATAAAATCCGATCCATTCCTGGCGAGGAAACCTCTAAGATATACGCCATGGTAATAGGCTCTTCGACATCGAGTATACCAGAAATTTCGTGGCTTACCGTAGCACAATCATCAACGCTTATCCCATTTCCATGGTCAATATAAACACGCAGTAAAGCATCAGCTTTGCGCACTTGGTATTCTATACCCCAAAAAACATAACCCAAGTCTTCTACGACAGGGGCCAATAACTCTGTTAATTTGTCTTGTTTCATCTGTTTAAATTTCACCATCAAAAAAGGCCCCTAAAGGAGCCTTTTTAAAAGTAATAACGATTAAAATATTACTGTATTAAATTGGTAGCGGGGGCAGGATTTGAACCTACGACCTTCGGGTTATGAGCCCGACGAGCTGCCATACTGCTCCACCCCGCATCATTAAGGTTGAGGATTCTAACACCAAGTTTTTAAATTGCAACAATTAATTTCTGTAAGTGAGTGAAATTAATGTATTTTCTTATTTCTTTGCCATCGCAGCCACTTTACCTATGGTTAATCCTTGAACAAGTATACTAAAAATCACCACAGCATAGGTGGCTGTTAAAAGTGGGTCGCGCCATTCTCCGTGAGGAATTGATAAAGCAAGTGCCACAGAAATACCGCCTCGCAACCCTCCCCATGTCAGAATTTTGACCGCATGTGGAGAATAGGAGTTTTTGTATTTAAGCAGAAAAACAGGCAGCCCAACACTAATAAAACGGGCAATCAATACTGTTGGGATAATAAGTAGGGCAGCAATTATATAATTTTGTGAAATTTGAATTATCAGCAGTTCCACGCCGATTAACAAAAAGAGTAAGGCGTTTAAAACTTCATCAATCAGTTCCCAAAAATCATCCAATCGTTTTCTGGTGTTGTCACTCATGGCTAATTTCCGCCCTTTATTGCCTATCATGAGACCTGCAACAACAATAGCGATAGGGCCTGAAAGATGCAGGTGTTGAGCTAAAGAATAACCACCCATAACAAGCGCAATGGTAATCAAAACTTCAACCTGATAATCATCCACTGCTTTTAAAAGCAAATAAGCCGTGTAGCCAATGATGAACCCATAAATTGCACCTCCTATGGCTTCTTTTGCAAAAAGCAGTCCCACGTCTTTGGCAGACATAGAACCAGGGTTGACTGCCAATTCTAAAACAACAATAAAAAACACCACAGCAACCCCGTCATTGAACAAGGATTCCCCCGTGATTTTTACTTCGATAGATTTTGGAGCACCAATTTTCTTAAGTATCCCCATCACCGCAATGGGATCGGTAGGAGAAATGAGTACGCCAAATACAAGGCAATACATATAAGAAACCTCTATTCCTAGCCACATAAAGATATAATAGGCTACAAAAGAAACGATAGCCGCAGAAATAGCAACGCCAATGGTTGCTAACACGGCAATGGTATCGGCGAGCTCCGCCAATTTATTAATATTGACATGCAAGGCACCAGCAAACAGCAAAAAACTCAACATGCCGTTTAATACCGTCTCGTTAAAGTCTACACTGGCAAAAACATGCTGAATTGATTCGGTCGAATACAAGCCAACCTTATTTATGACAATTAAAGCAATCGACATAAGCAGACCAATAAGCATGATGCCTATGCCGTTAGGAAGTTTTATGGTCTTATAATTAATGAGTGAAAATAATGCTGCTAAAGTAATTAAAATAGCAACCATATCAAATAATGACATATTTAATCCAATAATTTAGAAAGTGATGGCTAGATTAACAAACTCTTAATTTATTTACAACAAGGAGTTTGTCCCAGATGAGAAAACCAACGTTTCTTTGCAACTACTGTTATTTTGGGTTTAATCAAACCCCATTGTCTTTTTTATTATTTTTGAAAGTGTTTGTTGACTAAAGGGTTTGGCAATCACATCCGTAACATTGTGCTTCTGTGCTTTGAGTAAAACTTCGTCTGTTAAATCAGCTGTAACCATAACCACAGGTATCTTTTGCGTGTTATTCCATTGTTGAATTAATTGAAAGCCATCCATTCCTGGCAAATGATAGTCTAAAAACAATAGGTCGTAATTGTTTCTTTGTAACATGGTCAGCCCTTCTTCGGCATTATCTACCACATCCACCATGTGGCCCATTTTTTCCAGCATCTCTATACTGACTTGTTGGTTAATGGCACTGTCTTCTACCACTAATAATTTTAAAACCCTTTGGTGTGTGATGACTTGACTTGATGAGAGGTTTGGTCTGTCAACACTGAACTCATCTAAGCACAATTCTTGCATTTTTTTAAAGGTCAAGGGCGGTGGAGAAATGATAAGTGGAACATTTAAAGCCTTTAAGTCTTCTGGATAAGCACGCCCATCAAAACCAATAGCAATGACGGTGATTTTATGATTTTGTGCCATCGATAAGATTTTTTTGAACTGACTATTGGTGCTAAGTTTTTCATCAATAAAAATGCACTTGGTTTTATCATCCACCTGAACACCGTAAGCGATGTTTAATAATTGGCAATACTCAACAATACTTTGTCTTACATGAGACTCATCTAACAATAGGCAAATGTTTGAACGACTTGTTTGCACATATTGGGTTGCGAAAGGTGCTTTATCAAGCTTGAGAGGAATTTCGATGGTAAAAGTGGTTCCAGTATTAATTATAGATGTGGCATCAATTGTGCCATTCATTTTTTCGGTAAGTTGTTTGCAAATTGCCAAACCCAAGCCAGTTCCACCAAATTTTCGAGTGATTGCAGAGTCGGCTTGAACAAAGGGTTCAAATAAACTCTTTATTAAACCTTCATCAATGCCAATGCCCGTGTCTTGTACTGAAATAACGACGTAATCAGAAGCTTCTACTGCATTGATTTTAATTACGACCTCTCCTTCTTTGGTGAATTTAAAAGCATTGCTTAATAAGTTGAATAAAACTTGTTTTAAACGAATCACATCGCCAAGTCGATTACGCGGTGTTTTGTGGTTGAAAATACAGCTAAACATCAATTGCTTCTGTCTAGTTTGTGAGATAAAACTACTGCAGACTTCATCAACTAAAAGCAGCAAATCAAAAGGCAACTCTTCCAATTCCAGTTTGCCAGCTTCAATTTTCGATAAGTCCAAAATATCATTAATAATATCGAGCAAGTGTTTGCCTGAGGTATGAATGGTGTCAGCGTAAATTTTTTGCTCCTCATCAATTTGGGTGTCAAGCAGTAATTCACTCATGCCCAACACGCCATTCAAGGGTGTTCGCACTTCATGACTGACCCGTGCTAAAAAATCGCTTTTGGCTTTACTGGCAGCATCAGCCAACTCTCTTTGCGCCTGTTTTTTAGATATTTCATGCTCATACAAAATTTTCCTTTTATATAAATACAACAGCCAGGACAAAATAAGCACGGCAATGATTGCATATAAAACATAAGCCCATAAAGTTTTCCAAGGTGCGGATTTTACCGTAAAAGGAAACTGGGCAACATCTGACCATTTGCCATAATTGCTTCTGCCTTTGACCTCAAAGGTGTAACTTCCTCCTTTTAGGTTGGGAAAGGCAAATTTATCGTCATTGCCCACATTAATCCACTCATTGGTCGCACCCTTTAATCGGTATTGGTATTCGAAAGTGGATGAGTCTGTATAGGATAGCAAGGCAACATCAAAACTAATCGAGCCATAGTTGTAATCTAGAATTAAGTTTTTACGCTTATTTTCCAAGATTTCTCTATTACCTAGCGATACTTTGTCTATCACAATTGCAGGGTTTAACAAGGCGGGTTCTTGGAAGCTAGAATTTTCCATCGCAACACCTGCAACTGTAACCGTGATGACTTTATCGTTAAAAAACAAAGTTTTAATGATATCATTTGAAGGCAATCCATTTTCTTGTGTATAAATTGCAACCTCATAAGTTTTTGTATTAAAAACAACCAAACCACTGTCATAAGTGGAAATATAAAGCTTATCACCGTTATGTTGTATTTCTTCTAATTTGATGGTGGAAATGGACTTCATAAAGTTCTTATTTTGTTTAACTAGCCGACCATTAAGCCATTTTAAAAGAACGAGACTGCCATCATTGATTGCCCATACATCTTTGCTGTTATTTGCCGCATAGAAACTACTAATTGCTTCTCCTTTTCCCACTTTGTAAATGTAACCAAATAGACCCGACTCTAAATCCAGTGTCTCAATTCCATAATCTGTAGCAATCCATAGCTTATTACCTAAACCATCGCCAATCTGGTATACAAGAGTGCCTTTCAGGTGATTGTTTGAGTTGTTTTTAATTAAATGTGCTTGCATGTCCTTTTCATCAAAAAAACCAATGCCTTCACTAAATAAGCTGAAATAGAACTTATTATTTTTCGCTTTAAGCAAATGCTTAACGGCTCCTAGATCTTTTCCTGCAGAGCTTAATACTTTTAAGGCAGTGCCTAATAGGGTGTTAATTTGATGAATTCCCTTTATTGAGCTAACCCAAAGGAAGTTGTCCACATCTTGGAAAATGGCATCAATTCGAATTAAACTTTCATCTAAATAGGGCTTTATGGTTTTCACTAATGAAAACTTTTCCTTACTTAAATTAATCATATCCAATTTTGAAGAGGGGTGAACAATCCACAAGTTATCTTTATAAAGAAAAGCTCTCCTAATGTCTTTTGGTTCTTTTTTATTAGAAATATAAGTAATGTATCTATTCCAATCAGCAGGGATTTTCAGTAGACCAATGCCTTCAGTTCCTATCCAAATATTTCCGTCAATAGCTTCAATCATAGAGTGAACTGTCCAACCATCCTTATCAAATACTTCTCCATTTTCAAACAATTTCACTTTAAAAAGACTGTTATTAGAAAATTGCAACAATGACTTAGTGGTGCCAATCCATAGGTTGTCGTGAGAGTCCATTAACAGCCTTCTAACAGAGGTTCTTTCACCTTCGTATTTTTCTGCAACCATTTTCTGGGGAACCAGAACATCAAACTTGTTTTCCTTTTCATTGTATTGGTAAACACCAGAGTAGCCACCAGCCAAGACAATGCCTTTGCTTGATTCAGTAAAGCCATATATCGGATTTGATAAAGGGTCATCACTGTTTTTTGCAAAATTAAATTCATGAGAATTACCCGAGTCTATATCATACACAAACACCTTGGAATCAATTGTGCAAACCCATAAACGGTTTTTTGAGTCTACAAAAATCTCAAAGGTTTGTTTTGAAGTAAGCCACGCTTTGTCGTCCGATTGAAGGTGTTTAGTAAAGTATTTGTTTTGAGAATTCCATTGGTAAATTCCTTCACCAAATAAAGATAACCAAACATTGTTGTTTTTATCAACCGCCATACCAAAAAGGTTGTTGTTTGGTAAATTAAAAAGGGGCAAATCTGAATTTTTAATGCTTTGTGTAGTATTGGTTTTTGTATTAAAAATAGAAATCCCTTTTTCTAAAATAGAAAGCCAAATTTCACCATTAGGCATAAGTTTTAAGTTTTCTATGTAGTTATCTGGAATGGAATCATGTTTTGATCTATCGTAAACAAAGCTATCGAATGATTTTGAGTCAAAACGGTTAAGGCCTTGTGTTGTGGCAATCCATAAAAAGCCTTGTTTGTCTTGAACGATGTCTTGGATATCATTACTTAGCATTCCCTTTTTCGTAGTGTATGAAATAGCAGGAATAAATTTTTCAGATTTGGAGTTTGTTTGTGAATGTCCTTGAGTGTAAATCACCAAAACAAGTAAAAGCTGAAGAATTAAGCGCATTGTTCTGTTAAATTTAGGCAAGATACTTTCCAAAGTAATATTTCTTTATAGTTTAGCAACAAAAACTTGAAAACAAAATAGTAATCCCAAAATTAATAGGTATTGAAATTTATGAGAATGTTATGACACAAAGCATGCACGGTTATCGGGGAACGACTATTGTGGGTTTTCGCAAGGGTAACCAAGTGGTTATTGGTGGTGATGGACAGGTGACTTTAGGCAACACGGTGATGAAAAGCAATGCCCGCAAGGTGCGTCGGTTGTATCGCAATGAAGTGATTGCTGGATTTGCAGGAGCAACCGCCGATGCCTTTACTTTATTTGAAATTTTTGAAGCAAAACTGGAAAAACACTCCGGTCACTTAGTGCGTTCAGCCGTTGAAATGGCAAAAGAATGGCGCACCAATCGGTCTTTAGGTCGCTTAGAGGCTTTGTTGGCTGTTGCTGATAAGGAGACTTCTTTAATTATATCGGGTAATGGTGATGTTATTGAACCAGAACACGGACTTATTGCTATTGGCTCTGGCGGTGCTTTTGCACAGTCTGCTGCCATGGCATTGATGCGAAATACCGACTTAAGTGCCAAAGAGATTGTGCAAAAATCATTGGATATTGCAGCAGATATTTGCATCTACACCAATAAAAACCAAACAATTGAAGAACTCAACGCATAAGGAAAACATAAGATATGTCAAAAATGACTCCAAGAGAAATCGTCCAAGAACTGGATAAACACATCATCGGTCAGCACAGTGCCAAACGTGCGGTTGCTATCGCATTGCGCAATCGCTGGAGAAGAATGCAATTGCCAGAAGCATTACGCAACGAAATTACACCAAAAAACATCTTAATGATTGGCCCAACGGGCGTCGGCAAGACAGAAATTGCCAGAAGGTTAGCAATATTAGCCGAAGCTCCCTTTATAAAGGTGGAGGCGACAAAATTTACCGAAGTGGGTTATGTGGGTAAAGATGTCGAGTCCATTATTCGAGATTTAGTTGAGTCATCGGTAAAAATGACGCGTGATTCAGCCAAAGCAAAAGTGCAAGCTCGCGCCGAGAGTGCTGCTGAACAACGTGTGCTTGATTATTTGCTACCCAAAGCCTCTTCACCGATTCCTGGTGACGAAGTGGATAATACCAGCGATGCCACTCGTGCTAAGTTTTTAGAAAAATTACGTAATGGCAGCTTGGATGAGAAAGAAATTGAAATAGATGTGTCCTCTAATATAGGCGTTGAGATAATGGCTCCGCCTGGGATGGAGGAAATGACCGACCAACTCCAAGGCATGTTTGAAAACATGGGCAAAAAACGCACCAAAACCAAAAAAATGCCCATCAAGAAAGCTTTGCCCATTCTTGTTGATGAAGAAGCAAGCAAATTGGTCAATGATGAAGAGACCAAACAGCAAGCCATTACCAATGCCGAACAAAACGGCATCGTCTTTATTGATGAAATAGATAAAGTGGCAAAATCACATGGAGCCAGTGGCGAGGTTTCTCGTGAAGGGGTGCAACGCGACTTGTTGCCATTAATAGAAGGCTCAACGGTTAACACTAAATACGGAATGATTAAGACAGACCACATGCTGTTTATAACCTCAGGTGCTTTTCATTTAGCGCGTCCATCGGATTTAATTCCTGAATTGCAAGGACGTTTGCCCATTCGTGTGGAACTTCGTGCATTAACCGCCAAAGATTTTGCCCGTATCCTCACTGAGCCAGAAGCTTCTTTGACGGAGCAATACGTTGCTTTGATGGGCACAGAAAATGTGGCGTTAGAATTTACCAAAGATGGCATTGAAAAAATTGCAGAAGTTTCTTATTCGGTCAATGAAAAAACTGAAAACATAGGTGCCAGACGCCTACACACGGTACTTGAGCGATTATTGGATGAAATTTCTTTTGATTGTTCAGACAATTCAGGCGAAAAATACATTATTGATGCCAAACACGTGGATAAAAATTTATCTGAGTTGGCTCAAGATGAAGATTTATCTCGATATATTTTATAAATCCACCTATTTGTTTGAGTTAAGTCACAAACATAAGAGATAATAGACAGTTGAAATATTAACTAATGGAAATTTACATATGAAAAAGCAATTTAAAATATTCACACTGGCACTAATCATTGCATTATTGCAAGCCTGTGGTGGAGACTCTTCTTCAGATTCATCTGCTGCAAATGCGATAGCAAAACTTGATACTTCTACGCCGGATGGAGCATTGATGTCTGTTGTTGAATCGATTAAACACAATGATGTCAAAGCCCTTATGCAAGCCAGCATGAGTCAAGAAATGTTTGATAAAGCAGTTGCCGAGTTTGAGAATGCTAAAATGTCGCCTTCAGAATCAGACAAAGCACAATTTGCCCAAATGATGGGTCTGTTAACAGCAGATGGAGCGGTTGATCAGCTAATGGCAATGGCTGCACCTCAATTAGAACAAGCACGTGAGCAATTGCCAATGATGTTAATGATGGGTAAAGGCATGGCATCATCAGCTATTCAAGCTAGCGCAGATATTCCTGCCGACCAAAAAGAAACGGCCACAAAAGCCGTCAATGCAGTTATGGATTTTGTTGGTGAAAATGATATTTTAAGTGAAGAAGTGACACGCAAAGCCATCTCAGCTGCGGTAGCTACTGCCAAAAGCCTTAACATGAAATCATTAGACGAGTTGCAGAACATGTCTTTTGATGATGCCATGGCTAAAGCGGGCATCGTTATGGGTGGTGTCAAAAACATCATGGGAGCCTACGGTATATCATTGGATGATGTCTTAGGTTCAATTGATGTTTCGGATGTACAAACCAGTGGCGATACTGCCACCATGAAAATGGCTTATAAATTTTTAGGCGAAACTTTTAACCAAGATGTTAAAATGGTTAAAAAAGACGGCAAATGGATTGCTGATAAATAAAGCAGGCGATTAAATTCAGCAAGGGTCAAGCCAATGTTTTGGCTTGACCTTCTTATTTAATAATGACAATCCTATCAAAAATACTTTATCTGCGAGTTAAAGCCAAAATCATTCCAGATGATTTGGAAAAATTGGGCATTGATAAAAACATACCAATAATCTATGTTCTTGATACGGATTCATTGGTGTCTCGTGTTATTCTTAAAACGGAGTGTAAAAAAAACAACTTCAGTTATAAGGATTTGCCAAAAAATTGGCCTAAGCTCACCTCAATCATGGCAAATAAACGCCACAAAGGTTTTTGGAATCGCCAAATTAGTTATACTGTTTTTCAAGAAAACCTAAAACAAATACTTTCCTTTTTAAAAGACAACCCAAAAGAGCAAGTGCAACTCGTTCCAGTATCGGTTTTTTTAGGAATGGCTCCCAATAAAAATGCGGGCGTGTTTAAGATACTTTTTTCAGAACAGTGGTCTGTAGGCGGTAGGTTGCGAAAATTTTTCTCAATATTACTGCACGGTAAAAACACCATCTTACGTTTTAGTCAACCTATTTTATTGAACAAAGAGTTGGATGACCCCAACAACGTTGACGATTTAACAAAGAAAATATCAAAAGTGTTAAGCCTGCACTTTTATCGAACCAAAACCTCGGTTGTGGGGCCTGATTTATCTCACAGAAGAACCGTAGCTCGAAATATATTGAAACGACCACGAGTCAGTCAAGAGATAGAGAACTACGCTAAACGTAAAAAAATTAATGTGCAGCAAGCGCAAAAAGAAGCGCGTAAGATTATTAAAGAAATTGCTTCAGACTATTCGTATTCGATTGTCAGTATTTTTGCAAAATTGCTAACCAAATTTTGGACAAAAGTTTACAACGGCGTGGTCTTTAACCACTTTGAAGAGTTTCGCGCGAAATCTCAACAATACGAAGTTATTTATACACCGTGCCACCGCAGTCATATTGATTATTTAATTATGTCTTATGCACTTCACGAGCGCGGAGTTGTGCCACCACATATTGCTGCGGGCATCAATTTAAACATGCCGATTTTGGGTTCAATGCTCAGACGCAGCGGTGCTTTTTTTATCAGGCGTTCATTTAATTCTGCCCTCTATTCAACAATTTTTTCCGAATACCTTAGTGCTTTGCTTTCGCATGGCGTTTCCATAGAATACTTTATTGAAGGCACGCGTTCGCGAACGGGTCGATTGCTCGAGCCCAAAGCAGGCATGCTTGCCATGACCATTAAAAGTTACCTCAATGAACGCAATAAGCCTTTGATGTTTCAGCCGTCTTCGTTAAATTATGAAAGGTTGATGGAAGGCAATTCCTACCAAAAAGAGTTGGGCGGAAAGTCAAAAAAAGGCGAATCCTTAGGTCAACTGTTTAAAGCACGAAAATTGCTTAAAGAAGATTATGGACGATTAACGGTAAACTTTAGTGAACCTATCATGCTTGATGATATGCTTGATAAGTACAAACCCGATTGGCGGCAAATCACGCTTGAAAATAATAAAAAACCCGACTGGTTTAAAACCTTAGTTAAAGACTGTGGTACCGAAATTATGCAGCGAATCAATGCCGCAGCGCACGTTAATCCCATAAATTTACTTGCCATAAGCTTGCTCGCTACACCCAACCATTCAGCGGCAATCGATAATTTGGCGCAACAAATAGAATTTTATAAAGAATTATTAATCCGTTTGCCTTATTCGTCGCGAGTCACACTAACCAAGCTGTCCACGACTGAAATATTTGACTTAGGAGTATCGCTTGGTTTTATAGAAATTGTTGAGCATGAATTAGGAAATGTGGTTCGGGTCAAAACTGGGCAAGGCATACAATTAACCTATTACCGCAATAATATTTTACATCTTTTTGCTGCGTCCTCATTTATTGCCATGAGCTTGGTAAACCAAAGGCAATTACCACGCAAAGAAATTTTACGCTTGATGGGTGTTATTTACCCGTATGTGAAAAAAGAACTGTTTTTGCATTGGACCACAGAAGAGTTTATTAATTACGGCAGAGAGACTATTTTAACCTTAAAAAAATTAGATGTTCTCAAATCCGCTGGTCGCACGGTTGAACGTTTAGCTGGTGGCACAATTCAAGCGGGTAAACTTCGCGTTCTTGCCAATGCTTTAATGGAAACTTATGAGCGATTCTTTTTGGTTATTGCCGTTCTTTCAAAAAGTGGAACGCAACAATTAACGGTGCCACAGTTAGAAAACCTATGCCATAAGACTGCCAGTAAATTAAACCTACTGTATGGTTTTAATTCTCCTGATTTTTTTGACAAATCACTGTTTAAAGCCTTTATTGCCAACCTTAAAAAAGAACAAGTCATAGAAACCGATAAAGGTGGGAAAATAGTCTTTACAGAAAACTTAAAGACCTTTTATATGGGTGCTAAAAAATTACTTTCTCGCCGCATCAGACACAGTGTGTTAAACTTGCTTGAACCTAAAGAAAAAAAGAATGAGCTGATTCAATCCCAATCCTCAGAAACTAAGTAGTTCTTCTATTGCCTTCTTGGCAGCATGAAAAGAGAAATAATTTTGCACATTTTCAAGACCGCCTTTTGATAATTGACTCCACAAGCTTTCATCTTCATACAAAGCCAGCACCTGTTGTGCAAAATGCTGTGCATTTTTTGCTGTTAACACGTCTACACCATCTTGGGTAAACATGCCTTCAACCGCTAAATTGGTTCCCACCACTGGTTGCCCATAACTCATGCTTGAGTTGATTTTACCCTTTACACCCGCACCATAGCGTAAGGGTGCGACAGCAATACGAATACCGTCCATAAAGGGTTCAATGTCTTGCACAAACCCATGAAAAATGATGGAATCATTCGCCATTTGTCTGATGTGTTTTGGTGCATTGGTGCCAATAATATGAAATTTAATTTCAGGAATTTTTGCTAAAATCAAAGGGAAAATATCCGCTACAAACCATTGGACTGCATCCACATTGGGTGTGTGTTGATAACCACCGATAAACATTAAATCTTTGCGTTGCGAGAAATCTGTTCGACAACCAACAACTCGATGAATGGTTGATAAAATATGCACGTGTGCATCGGGTGCATCTTTTGTTAAGACTTCAACCTCAAAAGGACTCACCACCAAAGTGGTATCGCAGTTATTGATAACTGCAATTTCCTTGGCTTTGGTTTTTTCCGACAATTTAAGCAAATTATTGTCATTAGTTACCTCTGCCATGCGTTGTTCACGCAAATAATGCAAATCTACTGTATCAAAAATAATTTTAGCTTTTGGGCAATAATCGCGAATAAAGGGCAATACTGGCTCGGCAATATAATGACGACTTAAGATAACATGACTAAAATATTTGCCTTTTTCTTGCAAGTAACTCACGGGACTGGTGATAGCGGGAGTGTAAATACACTCAACAGATAGTTGTTGCAATGCGGTGGTGTATTTTTTGTCAAAACTCAAGTTTTCAGCCATAAAAACAACATGGTAATTAAGTTCTTTTAAAATCTTAATAATGTTAATCATCCGCAATGAACCCGCATCTTGATCAGGCATGGGCGTACAGGCATCGAAGATTAGAATGCGCTGGGGTTGAGCATTGATTCGGCATAAATCAATGTCCGAACCTGGCTGAGGTTGAGATTTTAATTGTTTAAGCCATTTGTCTTTAAATTTGATTTGATTGTCCACTTGATATTTTTTCATGCCTTGGGTCAAGTCAGTACCTGCTGAAATTCCCTCAAAATGGGTAATCATAGAAGCCGGTTGATAATAGGTTTTTTTGCCAATGTTTCTGACCATAAAAGCCAAATCCACGTCTTCGTAATAGGCTGGTTTAAAACGTTCATCAAAATAACCCAGTTCAATAAAAAGCTTGTTTTCAATAAGAATACTCGCGCCAGAACAATAATCGACTTCACGCACATGGTTGTACCACGGCTCATCGGGGTTGCCCATGCGTCCATAATTCCAACCACTGGCATCTGAAAAAATGATACCACCGGCTTCTTGCAATTGATTGGTAGGGTAAACCAATTTACTGCCCACAAGCCCAGCATCAGGGTAATTCTCAAACACCTCAAGCAATGCATCCAACCAATTATCATAAACAACTGTGTCGTTATTTAAAAACATCAAATATTGCCCTTTGGCAAGTTTAGCACCCGTGTTACAAGATTCAATAAAGCCGCCATTTTGTTTTTGTCTTTGGTAGGTAATACCAGAAATGTTTTTAATTAATGTTGGCGTCTGGTCACTGGAACAATCATCCACTACAATAATTTCAAAGCTGGTTGTATCGGTTAATTCTTTGAGGGATTTCAAACAATTATAAGTGTGTTTAAATTGGTTATATACAGGGATAATGACCGAAACTTGAGGTTTGTTGGGTGGATTAAACCTGATTTTATCGTAAGTCTGGGTCAGCTCGATTGCTTGATTCGTCACTTTTTGATTGGACTTGTTTGAAAGTTTGTTCTTTATAACAGATGTAGTGCCGCTCACCCCTCGTGATTTAATGCTGCGAGAAAAACGCCCAGGAATTGATTTTAATTGGGACATGCGAAAACGCAAGGCATTGCGTTTATGCCGAGCCCATGTGGTAAACGAACGCATGGGTTTTGTCATTCTCCATGAACGGGAGTTGTACACATTTAACAACTCAGATTCGATGGATTGTTTCTGTTGGGTTAATCGATTGTTCTCTAGAGTTTTTTGATGGTATTGTTGATTAATGCTTTGAATTTGATCTTTTAGGTTCTCAAGCTGTTGTTCCATTCTTTTTGTTTCGGTATCAAGAATTTCTTTTATTCGTTTAACTTCGTTCTGTTCTTGATTAATGCTTATGTGAGCACTTTTTAATTCTTTTGTTAATTTTACACCCCATTTTGATCTTTCTTCCATTAGGTCAGTCATTTTGGTTAATTCATTTTCTAATGATGCTTTTATTCTGGCTAGGCTAAGCAATTCTCTGGTTAGTTGAGGCTGGTGTAAAGGCGTTTTAATTAATTGATAATGCGTTGAATGTGTTTTTCCTAAGTACGATTTAAAGTGATTAATTTCAGAATTGAAATCGGGTAAATTAATTGACTTCAATGCTTCTCTAATTTTTGAAATTTCTTGAGGGTTTTGTTTTAAATTGTGAATTTTTTTGGCAAAGGCTGTCGAAGAGTTTTCGCATAAAAAACCTGTTTTACCGTCAATAATACGGTCTTTTAATGCGCCGTATTTTGTACTAACAACACAAATACCAGCTTGCTGTAACTCCGATAAGGTGTAGTTAAATGTTTCTGATGTTTGTGAAGTAATTAAGGCAATATCAGGTTGAATACTTTGTAACTGCTCGATGAGTTGGCTGTTGGTGTATTCCATAACAACCGTTATGTTTTTGTTCTTTAAGTATTTTTTTCCTTCATTGCCTGCACCTAAAAGAACAAAATGGTAATCCGAGCCAAGTTCATTCATTATTTCTTCAAGCAAGTCTTGACCTTTGGCAGGATTGATTCGACCAAGAATCAAGAGTGTAAACTTAGCTTTTTCTTTGTCGTAATTAATGGGGTTAAATTTCTCTATTGCATGGGCAATGATTTCAACATTGGTAAAAGTTTCTTTGTCAATTTTTTGTAAGTTATCTTTAACGGATTGGCTCGGCGCAATCAGCTGAATGTGTTTTGATTGATAAATTTTATGCAGTTTATCTTTACACTTGGTATAATTTTGGAAAGTGATTTGCCCAAAAGGTTCTAGTTTCGTGTGTTCGAGTGCTTGTTTTAAGGTATTCTCATCAAGCTCTTTTTCATCAAGTCTTGCCATTAAACTTGGCCAAGAAGGAAAATAATCATGCAAAACGCGTATAGTTGGCAAATTGCTTTGCAAACACTCAAAACCATGCCCAATAAAGCTTGAAACCATTACTTGACTAACCTGAAAGTCTTTTAAAGTCCGATTAAAAATTAAATTGTATTCAGGGTGTTCAATGGCAATAGAGTCAACCGGTGATTGCATTTCATATTCTCGAAGGGCAATACCGTCACATTGATGGTAATGAAGACTGAGTGATTCACCATATCTTTGTCGATACAACTCACCATTAGACCGTAAAATAATGTGGTGGAAGTCCTTCTCATGTTTGGCGTAATCATTAATCCATTGATGAACGCCACCACCCCAATTCATGGTAATATGCAACATCACTGGTTTGCCGTCAAGAAGCGGATACCCCAATTGCTTCCTTTTGAGTAAAAATGGCTTTATGCGCCAATGTAAATTAACCAAGCCATGAGCGGGCAGTTTGACTTGGTTACCTATGTCTATTGGTTTGGTTAATTTAATTGTTGTTTCTTGGTTGTGCGTTTGTACCACTAAATTTGTGCAAGCAAGCTTAGGTGTTTGGGTGATTTTGTCTAAAAGAGTGCTGCTTTTCAAGGCAAAACACGCCTGATTTAATTGCGAGGTGAAAAATGTCGAAGGTGTTTGCAAATTGTAAATTAGTTGATCAAAATCATGCAGACTGCCAATAAATTCATCGGATTGCTCTAATGGCGAGAGTTCAAAGAAATGACAACTTAATGCTGAACAAATTAAATTTTCTTTTTGTTCAAGGGGTTTTATTAAACGCTCCAACCAAAATTCAGGCAATACAGCCTTGGCATTGACAATGACTACTGGTGCAGAAGAGTTGATGCATACCTGCTGAATCTTTTGGTAAAAAGCATTACCTAAAAGAGGTTCTTCAAATAAATGCAAATCAACTTTTTTCTTGCTGTTTATGTCAAAAACTTGGGCTTTATTATGGTTGTAAACGATTAAATAAGGAATATTCTTCATGTGCGCATTATAGCAAAACAATTAAAAAAGATGGATAATATCTAACGCTTCTATTTTTGCATTGGTTACAATATTAACCCTGCGGTATAATACAACGATGAAAAAACAAAAAACAAAACCTTTAGAATTTACTGGAGAACGTTTTACCCCAGAGTGTGTGCGAGAAATTTGGTATGAACATTACCACCGTTATGCCTTTGCCCAAAACTTAGTGGCAGGTAAAAACGTATTGGATATTGCCTCAGGCGAAGGTTACGGCAGCGCAATTTTAGCAAATAAAGCCCGAAGTGTTATTGGAATGGATATAGATTCAGCCAGTATTGCCCATGCACAAAATAAATACCAACACCAAAACTTGCATTACCAGCAAGCCTCGTGCCTTGATATTCCAATGGATAATGAATCAATTGATGTTATTGTTTCTTTTGAAACATTGGAGCATTTAGCCGAACACGAACAAATGCTTGCCGAATTTAACCGCGTACTAAAAACAGATGGAATCTTGCTTATTTCAACACCCGATAAAAAGCATTATTCCGATGCCACAGGTTTTAGCAACGAATACCACGTCAAAGAATTATACAAACAAGAGTTTAAAGAGTTGTTAGATAAGCATTGGCAACAGCAAATATGGTACGCACAAGCCTTATCGTTTAATTCACTAATGCAAAAGCTGGATAAGCAATCAAAAACTTATTCATCGGATGTATTGCAAGACAACCAATTATTGTACGAACAACAATTAATCAAGTCGATGTACTACATAGTTATAGCTAGCAAACAAAAAGCAAACTTACCAACCCTACCTGACTTGCACCTTTTTGCTGACACGCAACAATCAGTTTACCAGCACTACAACCAATCCATAAAGAATGAAATCGCCTACGGTAAAGAACTCATGATGTACCGCGAAAAATTCAAGCGATTGTTATCGATTCCTTTCATTGGTAAGGTTATTAAGTTTTTTGATAAATGATTTGTAATAAACTGCCTCAAAGCGTAAGAGGGAGCTAATTTTCATTGGTTCATTCCACTACTATCCCGTTAACAAAAAAGAAAGTAAAATAATGACCTGATTCTGGGTTTAATTTGATACAATATAGTTACTACAACTCATTGAATCAATTGGAGAATCAGGTCATGACACATTGTAATACAATTCTTAATCAAATACTAAAGATAATTCCGAGACATGAATTTGACTCTTTAGCAAACAAACATCACAGCGGCAGAAAATTCAGAACAAGCAACCGCTGGAGTCAATTTACAGCAATAGTCTTAGCCCAGCTTTCAGGTCGCCAAAGTCTTAGAGACATTGTGGAAAATATGAAAGCCCAAGCCCATAGATTATACCACCTTGGTATTGGCTCATTATCAAAATCAAATTTTAGTAGAATAAATAATAATAAGCCATATAAAATGTATGAAGAACTATTTGGGAAGCTCTTATTCAAATGCCAAGGTATGACTAAAGGGCATGGTTTTAGATTTAAAAACAAACTGTATTCATTGGATGCAAGTACAATAGATTTATGCTTGAACCTGTTTTCTTGGGCTAAATTCAGAAAGAACAAAGGAGCAGTGAAACTACACGTAGGTCTTAACCATGACGGTTATTTACCAGAATTCATCACAATTACAGATGGCAAAGTTGCCGATGTAAGTGCTGGTCGTTGTATTAATTTTCCTAAGGGCAGTATTATTGTTTATGATAGGGGTTATAATGATTATAAATGGTTTAACTTATTGACAAATAATGAAATTATCTTTGTCACACGCTTAAAGAAAAACGCCAAATATGAGGTT
>Ga0256840_1000462_pt1 | contig 41750 bp, 40 predicted proteins | sample 355202metaG_FD_185969 | JGI IMG/M metagenome (GOLD analysis project Ga0256840, IMG submission 185969) | Hydrothermal vent microbial communities from Mid Atlantic Ridge, Atlantic Ocean - 355-202 | ecosystem: Environmental > Aquatic > Marine > Hydrothermal vents | place: Atlantic Ocean: Mid...
ATATGATTATTAGCTTCTTACCAGTGGACTTTAATAAATTTGGTCTATATAGAGGGAATACATATGCACGAAGTTTATTATTATATCTATATACATATGTATTTATAGAACCATTATAAACACCACCCAGTTTCTCTTGTAAGTATATAGGTACATTCATTACTTTCATAGTAGCTGGTATGACTATACTCTTATACACTCTGTTGTTATCTGGTTTGATTATAGATATAGGCTTCTTACCTATACCGAACTTACCAGTAACTTTTGTTATACCTGCATCTAGAGTGCGAGCTATAGCTGTTTCTACAGTACCATCTTTAATTATGATACCTTTGTTCTGCTGCTTTAAGAATAATACAGCTTCATCTACACATTCAGCATGTATAGTGAGTAATGCGTTATTTAAAGAGTCTTTATTACCTTTAATAGCATCAGCCGATATGTTCTTATCTTCTAGAGATATAATTAACTTATAGTCATCTATAGCTGTAGGTCCTGGTAAGTTATGTTTAAGTCTTATCCTTAACTTATCTTTATTAGGTTTTATATCTTCTATATACTCACCTGCATGCATATTAAATACAATCTTTATTATATCAGAAGTCTTAGAGTTAAAGTCTCTAAGTATATGTACGCTCTCTAATAACTTTATAGGGTAAGAAGTATGACCTATAAGTATAGTGGCTGTATACCATACATCTCTTATAACATCAGGGTCTGCTAGAGCTACAGACATCATCTCTCTTTTAAGCCCTCCTTGAAGAGAGTAGTTGTCTACAGTCATAGGTTATCCTTTTATATATTTAATAGTCTTTAATAACCAGATTAAGTTTTTAGTTATAGGTGTTGTATTTGCACGATAATAGCTAACTTCCAATACTGTAGAGCTAATATTGCCTAATAACTCATCATCTTTATAATTATTAGTTTCTGATAACACTATATTAGTATATAGTTTAAAGACTTCTTCTTCGATCTTTGTAACATCTTTAATAGTTTCTATAGCATCGTTGAAATCAAACCCATGTAATTTTCTTACTAATTTATTATAGTCGTCATATGTTAAAGGTTCTATATCTTCCTCTACTAATACTGTCTCTTCTACATCTGATTCTTCTATAGGTTTTGGTGCAGGTATAGGTTTAACCCTAGCGTTTAAAGCTGTTATAGAGTCTTCTAATAACTTCTTAGTATCAGAACTTACATCTTCATCTATATACTTTAAGTAAGAGCCTAACATAGATGTAATATATGCTGTCTTTAACGCCATAGCTGTATATGATTCCTCTATATAGTCTACTGACCTTTTAAGATTATTTATGAAACGTCCTGTATCCTGATAAGTTATAGATTTACTTTCTGCGTTATTACCAATTTTCTCTAGATGTTTAACTTGTGTTGAGTCTAGTATAATTAACTCATTGTTATATAGTTCTGATACTTCTTCTAAAGAAGCCATATCACTAAGCACTCTCTTTTGCTCTTCTTCGAATATAAGAGTAAGTTTATCTACAACATCTTTATTAAACCTTTTAAGATGGTTTCTTATATCTGTAGCTACTTTAGCTTCTATAGTAGAATTCAAAAGACCTGCTTTTGCGTCCTCGTATAACTCTTTAGTAAATATACTAGAGTCAGATGTGTATTTATCATTTACTGCTTCTAATAGTTGTTTATCTTCTTCTATAGTTAAATAGTAACGCGTATTTCCAGTCTGGTCTTCTATCTCTTTTATAACTCTTAACATGTCGCTATCCTTTTATTAAGCTAAACCTAATCTTTTTAATTTATCCATAGATACCTTAGGTACCACCTTATTACCAGTTGTACGTATAGTTACTTCATTAGTACCTATATCTAAATTATTGGTAAGACGTCTTCTACCTTTGTTGTTGTTCTCTACATAGTAGTATAACTCTTTATCATTTTCTTTATATACTTCAGTCATACTAGTAGCTAAAGCATCTAATAACACTAAGTCATCATCTTCTTCTAACCCATTACCTGTGTTAGGTCCTTTGTAGAATTTAAGTTTAAACTCTACAAACGCTTCTAATAGACCGTATACTACTCTTAACATCTCAGGGTCTTTTATATATACATAGTTACCTTCATCATATAGTTTACTCATTTCATATATAGTTATTCTTGCCTCTACTTTATTATTAAGACCGTAGTCTACTTCTTTTAAGTCATCTTCAAACGTTTCAAAGATACCGTCTACTACAACAGATACATCTGTACCATATACGTTATCTTCACCATAAAACCCATATCCATCATTATTATTTAACGATAATATAGGTGTTATAGCTAGGTTTCTCTCTATATCATGTATGGTAGTTGCTTTAGGTACAAAACAAGTATACCTTACTTCATATATCCTACTATATAAGTCATAGTTGGTCATCTTAAACATTTTCTTAAATATGGCATTATCCATTAACGTCTCCTTAACGAACTATTGTTGTTAGTCATCACATCCTTTATAATAAGTAGTAATATAGGTATAATCATATATTGTATCTCATCACTATAGGTATGTATATCATTTACTACTCTCTTTAAGATAATCTCATTTATGCTATCTCTAGCTATATAACTAAAGACTAATGCCTCTATAGGTTCTGTAGGACTACCTTCCTTAAAAGCATCGTTGAATAATACAGTAGCTTTTATATTAAGGTCTTCATAGACTAGAGTGTTAAAAATAGGGTTAGGGTGTGCATTAAAACAATCAGGTCTTACATAGAGTAGACTTATATCTCTATTCAAGATAGCATTTAATATAGGGTCTATGCCTTTATCTCTAGAAGCTGGTAGAGTTATATCTATGATATCTTTATCTCTAGGGTTAGACATTCTTATAAATAACTCTATTAAAGGTATAGAGATATAACCATTACTAACTAACATACCACTTCTATTATCTTTAAACTTAGATATATAGAACTTTCTTAAACTAATATCTTTATGCTTCAACCATGTAGCGTAAGTCCATTCTTTATCTAAGAGTAAAGGTGAACCATTTATATAGTTAGAGTCTTTCTCGAAATGTAATGTCTCTATAACCTTAGAATCTACATTAGTAAAAGCATTAGGGTCTATATTCTCTCTAGCTATAAGGTTGAATGTTATATCATAAACATCTTGGTTATTATAGTTAAGGTTCTTTACTTCTGTAACTGTAAATAGACCCATAGTAGCATTAACTAACTCTGCTTTAAATACATCATGTACTTTAGGTCTAAAGTGTAATACTGTGGCTTCACCTGTTCCTTCATTAGTGACTGATGAAGTAAGCTTTAATACATAATCTACAATCTTATCATATTGTTGTGCTACATTATTAGACTGTGTGTCTAGAGGGTTATTGGTATCGTCTTCACCTTTTACTTGTTTATAGTAGGTTATGCCTGACCAATCCATACCACCTACATACTCTTTCATCTTAGCTATAGGTGTATCTATATCTACAATACTAGCTGTAGATAACGTTAAAGGATCTTTTACTTCTATCACCTTATCTACATTAGGGTTAGATGTCTTTTTACTGGCTATCATATTATACCTTTCCAATATATTTACTAACTACATCAGAGTACATAACTATATACTCACTCTTTAACATACCAGGTAAGTTTAATTCAAACTCTAACTCTCTTACATCAGAACTTCTATCTAAATAACCTAAATCTTTTAAGTCGTTAAATACATCTTTGTTTTGTAACCTAGTTAAATCTACTTTAGGTAGATACGAACTATCATTTACTATACCTACTAAAACTCTAATAGGTCCTTTGCATTCTATCTCTGCGTTACTTATAATATTTAAAGCACTGTCTATCACTAGGTGTTCTGATGTTATAGTCTTACCACCACAATGTAACGTAATGTTAAATATACTATGTTCTCCTATTAGGTAATTTTTCTCATCCTGTAATAGTTTTAATACAGCTGGGTCTAGTTTTAAATCCCCTAATGAGTTTAAGTTGAATAGTATTAACGATCCGTCAGTATTAGGCTCTAGTAGTACAGAGAATATAGTAGTATAAGGTGTATAGTTAGGTAAATCTACATGCCTATCCCATTCAGGTATACGTATATAGTAACCCCCATCTTTCACACCATAGATATAATCTATTATAGGATTAATAGATTCGAAGCCATTATCCTTTAAATCTTTTACAGCTCTTATACCTACATCATCAGGTATTAAAGAGTCAGGTATGACTGAATCATTAATGACGTAATCATATTTTATATCCATATATGTAGGTTTCTCATACATATATTTAAGAGTTAAGGTATACATATACGTAGAAGAGTCTCTATCGAACTCTACTTTATCATTAGCACTGTCTGAGGTTATAGTAGCTTGTACTAAACTATTGACTTTAAAACCATACTGTGCTCTACTTCCATCTATAGTAGATATGAGTGTAAATCTAGTATCTGTATTACTAGCCATATAGTCTTCTATATCAGAACCGCCAGCATACTTAACTATATTGAAAGCATTACTACCCATGAAGTACTTATATAATATACGTAAGTCAAAGACATCTGTATTTTCTATACGCATTAATCTTAAAGCGTCTTCTATGTTACTAGCCATGTTATCACTCTTAGTACGAAACTCCATAGTAAGAGTATTTCTCTTACCTATATGTAGTGTATCTACAGATATGTTATTAGATTCATCTCTAAACACAGGTCTAGATTTAGGTTTATTTACATTACTGTTTACTAGAGTAGAGGGTTCGTATTCGTCGCTATAACTGCATGTTATTACTAATGGTCTTACACCATCTTTAGTATTGTCTGTATTACCAGCATCCCAATACTTATTAGCATAGTCTTTACCGTTCTTTGTTAAAGCTATCTTACCTTTAACATTAAGTATAGAGCATACTCCTTTTATAACGCTTTTAGCTACAGGTGTTTCTATGGTACTATGTGTGTCTAATATGTGTTCTCGTATATGTATCATAGTATTATCCCTTCGTATATTTATATCATAAAATATCCTCTTATGAGAATAAAACCTTACTTGAAAATAACTATAACATAAGGATAAGCATATGAAAGAATTTTGCGTACTAGATAAAATAGAAGATATAGGTGATGTAGAAGGTAACTTCATAATAGATTTAGCTCAAGGTATAGCGGGTTTTATTAATACTATAGATGCTAAACTAAATAAGATAAAAGGTCAACATCTTTCTTATTTAGATAACTTACAGAATAGTGATTTGATAAGTGATATAAGTAAGAGAGATTACACAGAAGAGAAATTTAAACTGTTAAGAAATGAACCTATATATAAGGTACCAAGAAGTATAACGTTTTATGGTGTAAACGGTTTCTATATAGAGAGCTTACACAAACTATTGAAGTTTGATAATTATCTAGAAGACTCTATAAAAGAGATAAAAAGATTTAGAACTAAACCTAAATCTAGACTATCAGTATCTGGTCCTAGTTTAGATACTTTAGCTATAGAGACTGAGTTAAAAGAGATAGATAAAGATAAGAAGAAAGTTTTTGATGTTTCTGATACTTCTGAGTACGCTAAAGTAGGTAAGTACTTTGGTAATGTTAAAACTATACATAAGAACATAGATAATATGGTAGACTTAGATGGTGAGATAAATGATAGATATCTTCATAGTATGAAAGTTGATGTAGAAAGACTATCAAGTGAGTTGAAAAAACTTATAGATAGTTTAGATAAAGCCGATACTGTTATAAGTAAAGAAGCTATGAATAGTATATTACTAACAGCTACAGTAGCAGCTGATTATATAACTAGTATATCTAACCTATACTACATACATATAGAGTCTATCACATCTCTAGTAGCTTTAAAAAATAAATAAAAAATAACTAAGTCAGAGAGGTAGCCGTTAAGCTGTCTTTCCGAACCCCCCATGAACTGCTTTTTGTAGTTCATTTTCTAGTGCCGAGATGATACCTATAGTATCATCTCTTTCTACTTTCTTCATACCAAAGGCATGATTCAGTCCTAAAGCACTTGTCATAAAGACAAAGCCTTTTACCAAAACATTGTAAGAATACGATTTTAAGTCAAGACTTTTAATCTCTACTTTAGAGACATCGTGTCTCTTAAGTTCAATTTTTATAAGTTTGATTATTAATTTATTTTCTTTAGTTCCGTACATATTATATCCTTTATATTATTATATACATCATATGTAGTGTATATATGTTATAAGTCTTCTTATAGAAGACATCTCTAATCCTAATCACCTATATAATATATAACTAAAAATATGATGATTGCACTATATCTAATTAAAGATATAGTGCATTTACTTCCTTAACGCTTTTCTAAATATAGTATTAGAGAAAGGTGACTTATATATAGCTGAACCTATATCACATTCTATAATAAAACTATAGGTAATGAACGGTGTGTCCATATCCTCTATAATAACTTTACAACTAGGGTTTAACTTAGCTATCTTTTTCAAGTTATTAAAAGACGGCATATCTACATCTGGTATGAAAGGTATAGGTAGACCTTTCTCATAGATTACTTTTAGTTTCTTACCTGCTTTCTGATTAGGTACTATATTACCATCTTTCCATAACTCATCTGTAATGTCTATAACTGTATAGAACTTATCTAACGTACCAGTCTTATATTTACCGTATATTAAATCTATCTTCTCTAGTCTTTCAAATGCTCTAAAGGCTAATACAGGTTCAGGTATCATCTCTACTAGAGGTACGTCTTCTGAGAACTTTAATATAGGTTTAGCTAACCTATGGTAATCTATAGTATGAAACTCTAAATCATCTATACCCATATCTCTAAATAACATACCAGAAGCTACACTGTTAATGTTGTCTCTATATATACATATAGGGTTATTGAAACCATCTAAGTTCTTATTAAACTTATCTGTTAGCTCTTCTAGTATAGGTAGCTTATCTTTTAAGTATATTACAGCATATAGAGCAGAAGACCTATTTATCCCTAACTCGCCTGGTACATCTGTAAAAAGATGATACTTACCTTCACTCACACCACTATGTTTAGTAGGTATATAGTATAAGTTATTACCTAGTAGCAGAGGGTTAGATGTTCTCTTAGGGTTAAAGAACTTATTAGGTTCTATCTCTTTATTAAACTCTCCTGTATAACTATGTAATCCTGTTAAGTAAGTTCTAATTACTTCTGGTATCGTAGCGTTCTTTATCTTACCTCTAGCTAGTTTTCTAGCATCATCGTCTAATATAGTTAACTCTACATATTCTACTCTTACTACAACGTTTGCTTCAAAAGGTAATTCTGTACCTTTACCTATATAGTATTTGTCTACCTCTACACCTTTACTCTTATCTCTAGTAAACTTTTCATCGTTTGCATAAGTGCCGTTAGGTCCTATAGTTACTTTATCACCAGTATTAAAAGAATAACCTAAGTATGTTATAGTCTCATTATGTTGCATTACGTAGAATACCATATTAATCCTTTGTCTTGTTATTTGAAAGCATATACAATAAATAGAAAGGTGATATAAAATATGAATAGATTTTATCTAGGTAAAAGCGGTAGGTTTAACGTTAACGCACCTTATGATACATTAGTTAAGAGTAATGTAGTGTATAAGGTAACAGCTGATTCTTTTATAACTGAACTTATTAGAGATAGAAAGAAACTGTTTGAGACGACATATAAGATAATAGGATTAACCAAAGAAGTATTTGAAGAAGACTTAGCAAACGATGTTGTTATATTAACATTAGTAGACTCTGCTGGTGATACTGTATATATACCTGAGTATAGAGTACAAGGTGGTTGTATACGAGATGGTGTGGAGTATGTAGAGAGAACCCTCCTTATAAACATAGGTGGTTTCCCTGTTAATACTGACTTTACAGCTATGATGAGTAATGTGTCTGATGTAATAGAAAGCAATATAGGTGTCACTCCTGTATATGAGTTAGCTAACACTTCTATAGTAGAGATGGTGAGTAATGCTGAGCATACTGACCTAACTAATGCTAGAGGTGCTGTAGAAACAGATAACAACTTAAAGAAGTTAAACGATGCTATAGCAGAGATAGTTAGGTTGAATAAGACTATATCAGATTTAGAATGTATAATAAAAGAAAAAGTAATACTATGAGTATATAGCCTATAAGCTATATACTCATCTACTTTTTATTTATGGTATGACCATAAATAGTCTACATTTGTTATAGTATAACGTGTATACTATGTTACCTACTTTTATAAACCCGCCATGAGGTACGTTTATCTTTTCTTTTAAACCGTCTGGTATTACGAATGTGTCTGTACCTGGCATCAAATCAGATATACATTTAAATTCATCAGGTAGTAGATATATGTTACTTTCTACTTTACCTTCTTTGGCTTTATTTAGCTTAGATATAAGCATGTTCCAGCCAGGGTCAGTTATATCATATACTTTCATAAGCTTAGATAGATTAGAACATACATCTATCATTTTGACATCTCTAAAAGACATACCCACTAGTTCAGATATGAAAACGTCAGCTTCATCAGATATAGGTTCATCATTATATATCTCTGCTGGCTTTATTACCAACAGTTCTATATAAGACTTAATTTTCTCTAAATCCCCTGCATGCTTCTTAACTTTTGTATTAGGGTATAGAGGAACGATATGTGTACCGTTTTCCATATCCATACTTTCTAACATAGTATTATACAAACCTTTATTAGAGTTAACCTTATCACTTATAGTAAATACATTTAACTTACTATAATCCACCTCTTTATTTTCAAACACTTTATTTCCACCTTCATCTTTTCTACCTGGAAAGGTTCTGTTCGTGAAGCCTTCGACCTTATAAGTTTTAGTACTTCTAGAGTTCCTAGAGTCCCTAGAGCGATCTCTTTCCTCACCTTCCATAACGTTTCTGGGAACATCTACGTCACGTCTTGCGTGTTTATCATAAAGATAATATCCATCAGGGTCATGCTTAACATCACGTCTATAGTACAAACGCCCTGACATATCTTCATATATAACTTCTTCTCTCATAATTCCCTTTCTTTTTTTAGTAATTAACATCTAGCTAACATGTTAATAAATAAGTATATCTACTTACATTCTAATAATATATAATAAGATAATTTTATAGAAATATTTATGTATATATGTATAGTTCATTTATACCACTATAGGTAATGTATCACGTTATGTATAGATAATGGCTTTAAGGTACCATTCTGTTTGATTATAGTGTATATACGTTATGGTTCAGTAGTGTATATAGAAACGTATATATGGTGTATGATTGATGATGTTGATATATAGTGTAAAATATACATAATACGCATAGAATGAAAATGAGCATAGAAAAAAGTTATACCACCCAATGAAGGATGGTATAGTAACGTTATATAACGTTTTGGTTACTAGTGATTTTACCTAGTGACGCATTAAGTTGTGTAACTTCAAATCTATGTAAAATAGATAGAGTATTTACAGCTCTGTTTCTTGGAACGATGAATGTACCATCTATCTTGTCAAATCTACCTGTAACAACGATATCAGGTTTAGCAAGTCTCATACCGAAGTTTAGAGGCGTTGGTTCATTAGAGTTAAACTCTGTATCAACAGGATAAACAAAGATATCTGATTTATAAGTATCTACTTCAGTCATAGCTATTTTAACTACAACACCTGCTACTTCAATTTCTGTAGGCATGAATGCAAGTAAGTCTGTACCAAATGTGATACCGATACCTGGTTTACTTCTACCATATGCTTTAGAAAGAGCAGAGTAGTTTGTATCAAATAGAATTGCTGGGATAACTTCTTTAATTCTAGCAGTAATAAGAGCAGCAATATCTTCTTCTCTTTTACCATGTTCTTCACCATCTAGCATATCAGCAAGATCTATAGATGTAGACTTATTATATGGTTCTACTGCAACAGATGTAATAGTTTTTGTTCTACCACCATTTGCAGCTGTACCCGCACTACCAAGAACTTCGTTCAATGCTTTTTGTTGGATGTCTCTTCTTCTAGTAAGAGATTTGATAGTAGCAACAGAAAGAACTCTTGTTAAAGCATGTGGTCCTTTGTTATCAGAAAGGATAGTTCTTTCATAAACATCTAGAGCACCATAAGGAATTCCGATTCTTTGTGCAACTTCATTTACATCAACAACGTTTGCGATAACTCTTAAGTCAGCATTTGTTACTGTTTGGTAAAGGTCATAACCTGTTAGGTCTAATTGTACACCTATATCAGCAGCAGTTTTACCGTCACCATCTAGCATATCTACTGATTGTCCATCTACATCTATAACTTTAATAAGTTTGATAGTTGGTTTTCTAACACCCCAGTCACATGTAACCATGTTACCGTTACCATTGATATCAAGAGCATATACAAGTCTAAGACCAGCAGGTACGCCAGCTAATTCAACAGGTGCAGTTCCATCATTTTGTTTAATAGTTGCAGGGTCTATAACTAATGCTTCTGTAGAGATGTTAAGAACGATATCTTTAGAATCTCCAGAACCACCAGTGATAATTTCATTCATAGGTAATGAAGAAACATCTAGTTTCAATTTATCAGCACCAACAGTACCGTAAATGTAAGTTATACGACCACCGATATCTAAGTTAGTTTCGTCTGCGAATACACCTTCAGTTACAAGCTTAGCTGTATGAGAGATAGTAGTTAGGTCAAACTTAGTATCAAACTTGATTGGAGCTGTAGAGATTGTCTCACCTGTTGTTGGGTGTTTAAAAGTATCGTTAGTGAAATCTACATCTAGAAGATGTTCAGTCTCAGCTGTTTTAACAGGTACTAAAAGGTTAGCATCACTTCTAACAGTACTAGGGCTTCTAAGACCAGCAAGAATAGAGTTCTCATTGATTCTTGTAGAACCACTTATGTTTACATCATCTCTTTTGAATTTAGTTTTGTTAAATCCATAGATAAGGCTAAGAAGAACACCTTCAGCATTTGCCGGAACGTTAACAGTTGGGTACATTTGATCAAGACCAGCATCACCAGTCATAGTGTTAGCAGCTAGAGAGAAAGCAAATGGAGCAACAGCTGATTCTTTACGAGGATCAAATAGCTCTAAGTCAAATGTTGGAGTAGAAAGATAATTTTCTGTATCAGCATCAGGTAGTAATTTAACACCTTCATCTAGTGCTCTATATGGTACTAGACCTGTTGTTTGTTCTACCATAGATAGAGCAGAGGCAGCAGCAGCTAGACCTACAGATACAGCTTCTACATCAAATTTTTCTAGTAGATCATGATCAACATCACCTGTCAAACTTTCTACATCACCGATTGTACCTATTTCTTTAAGTACCTCTTTTGATTTTAAACCAGTAACTGGCAATAATAACTCTTTAGACTCTTTAATACTAATATTTTTCATATTCGTTGTTCCTTTTTAAATATATTTAAATAGTTGCTGTGTTAGGTTTACAGGCGTACGTCCTGTACAGACAACTTCATTATAAACTTGTAAAGTTATAAGCGTGACAAAAAACTTTCTAGCATCACCATTTACAAGATTCTTTAGAAAACCGTCATCTATAACTATAACGCTTCCTTTGTTTATGTTATCTCTAAGCTCTTTTACATAACCATTCTCTAGAACACAGTTTATTAAATCTGTATGGTTATTAAGAGAGTTTAAATCTACCATATTTATGTTGGAAAGAAAAGAAAGTAACATAGATTCAGGTTTTCCCACCTTGTCTTCTAGATACTTGGCTTTCATACCTTTAGATATAGACCTGTTATAGTAACCATTAATGTTATATAACAACCTTTTATCTAAAGTGGGTAGAGGTTCTAACAAGACATCAAGCTCTTCAGCTGTACATGCGGTTATTCTTTCTACATCTATTCCTAGTTGGGTTATTAAACCCTCTATACTCTTCGGTATTATTGTTAAGTACACAGCATCATACTCCTTTTTAATATTGTAAATAAGATATATTTCAAATAATCTAAACAGTTTTTATCAGAACTCTATTCGTTGACAGAAATAACAATAGAAGAAGGGAGGATTAATGAATAAAGATAATACTATATTACTAACAATTATAACTTTATTATACAGGAATTCATTAATTAAATCTGATAGTTCTTATACAGACCTAGTAAATGACTTGATAGACCTTATATCTAAAGCTAAGGTTGGTTACGGTGACGACAATGCTTTGGTTATTAGAAATAGTCTAATAGAACTAATAAGAAATATTATAGAGGAGAACCAAGATAAGTCTGCTATACTAATGAGTGTTAGAAGTATAGTGGACGATGATATGTATTCTGTATTCGCTAAAGGTATAGAGGAGGAGTATGATAATGATTCATTATTAATAAATTCTATTAACAACCTATTAAATTTTGTAAATGAATACTATGTAGCTAAAAAGTCTCAGAGCTTATTATCTAAAGCTGGTATGCATCTTAAATCTAATAGAGAAAGTTCTACATCACCTAGAGAGTATGTACAGGAAGTTATAAACGAGTTAGAAGAAATAGTGATGAGTAAGAGTGGTGATGTAGATGGTATTACTGAAACCATAGACTTAGTTAATGATGGGTTTGATACTATAGTTGATGCTATGAAAGAAGACTCTAAAGGAGAGAACGTATATAGGTTAGGATGGGGTAAGTATAACGACACTCTACAAGGTGGGTTAAGACCAGGTGAATACTTTAACATCTCTGCTTTATCGCATAACAACAAGACAGGTATATTTGATACTCATATAGTAGCTATCGCTTATTATAACAAACCTATAAAACCTATAGAGGGTAAGAAGCCTACTATACTAGTGTTTAAAACAGAGGATGAGTTAAGCAAGACTTTTACCTTTATGTTTAAACTTCTGAAAATGACAGAGGAGGGTATAAACCCTAACTTGAAGGATTATACTAGAGAGGATGTAAAGAAATTCCTAGCTGATAGATTGTTGAGAAATGGCTGGAATATTATATTTCATAATACTGACCCTTCTATGCTAACTTATAGGAGTGTGATGAAAAGAGTATATGATTTAGAAGCTAAAGGTCATGAGATAAAGGTATGTGGTATAGATTACTTAACTAAGATGTCTACTGTAGGATGTACTATGGGCCCTCATGGTACTGATAAGAGAGATTTAGTTAAACGTCTAATGACATTCTTTAAAGCTAGAAACTGTGTAATAATGTCACCGTCACAAACTAACACTGCTGCTAATAATTTGTTAGAAGATGGTATAGAACCATATGAGCTACCAAAGATTATAGCTGAAAGAGGAATGTACGCTGATAGTAGACAACTACATCAAGAGTTTGATTTATCTACACAACAGCAGAAGTTTGTTAAAGGTGGGAAGCCCTACTTAGCTATAATGAGGGAGAAGCATAGAACTGCTCCTGAGATACTAGAAGAACATAAGAAATATCTAATATTACCATTCCCTAGTAATGGTGGCCCTATACCTATGGACTTAGATACAAAACCTATAGGTTATAGGAATTTAGACCAGTTAATGAAGCATGCAAATGAGTCTAATTCTATGATTAAATAAAATAAGGAGTTTTGTATATGACTTTAGAAGATGAAGATTATATAGAAGATAAGATTCGTAATTTACTAGTAGATAATTATAGTGTTAGAGGTGTTCTGTCTTTACAACTATTGAACATTATAAAGAGGGAGACTGATGGTGATTTAGTTGGATATATGTTAGATCGGTTTGATACAGATGTGGAAGTAGATGAGAGTGATGTTGTAGAAGTTACAGAGTTGTCTAAGGATACTTTAATAAATTTATTAACAGTAATGTTAAATGGTAGTGATGTCTTATAAGACATCACTACCATATTTCTTTTAATCTATATCTTCTTCGAAAGCTTTTATCTCTCTTTCGTATTTAGTTATACGTTCTTCGTAATACTCTATAGCGTTCTCTATCTTTAAATCACCACCACCTTGGTTTTTGTTTCTAAGGTTAGTTAGCTTTAGTTCGAATAGAGACTTCTTGTTCTTCATAGCCTCTATACGTTCTATCTTAAAGTCTTCCCACGCTCTACGCATAACGAATATAGGGCTACCTAGGAAACCTGATGTACCCACGGAGAACTTTTTATCAAAACCTTTAGCGTGTAGACCGAAAGAGTTCTCGTCAGATACTTCTACTTCATCATCTAGTTTTCTTAAATCTTTTATAGTAGACTTAACTTCACCGTTTAACTCTTTATAGTTTTGTTTAATAACAGCTATGTCTTTAATAAACTCTCTGTTCTTTAAGTTATAGATAAACTTCTCATCTTCTACTGTATATAAGATATAAAGAGATAAGTCTTCTAAAGAGAATACTATAGAAGATAGTATAGTGATAGTACCTATGATGCCCATTTCTCTAGATGACATTACTTCTACATCTATAGTGTCTGGTAACATATCCATAACTAATGGTTTAATATCTTCTAGACCAGTTATAACTTCTGTTAAGAAAGACTTTAGCTCATGTATAGCTTTCTCTGGGTCTCCACTCTTCTTAATACCTAACTGTTTAAACAAACTAGTTAGTTTCTTAGTTTGGTTAGGTGTTAGCGTGTTCTCAGATGTTAGCTCTGAGAGCATTATGTAGTTCTTAAGTACATTTGCTCTAGCGTTTATAGTTATGTTATCGAGCATATCTATGATATTACCTTTAACGATATCTTTGTCTTTGAAACTCTTGTAGTTGAATAGTGATTTATATAGTTGTGTTAATATCATTTATGTTCCTTTATATCATACCAGCTTGGTATTTCATTATATCTAATAGCTCTTCGTTACCTGATGATTTCTTTATAGCTTTAAACGTCATACTAGCAGAAGATATATTTGATTTAGATTTTAAATCGAATATTAACATCTCATGATCTGTATCTACTCTAGTCAACGACATAGCTTTAAAGCTTTCAAATACATGTTTTCTCATCTTGTTCTTATCTAAAGAACCACCTATAGATAGCTCTAGTTCATTAGTTACTTCTTTAGAGATGATTAGCATACTGTAGTACTCGTCGAGACCGCCTGTACCTCTAGCTCTCTTTAAAGAAGAATTAGTGGCTCTTTCTGATATAAACTTAGATAGTTCTGTTTTAGACTTTAATCTAGATTTCTTATACTCTCTAATCATATCATTAGCGAATATGAAATCACCCCAGAACGATAATAGTTTAGCTCTTAAGTCTTCTACTCTGTTCAGGAATAGTTTGTCTCTACCGTTAGTAGTAAGATGTAACTTTAACTCTGTAGAAGGTACATAGATAACATCAGCTATAACCATAACGTTTATAATAGAGGACTTATCTTTTTTATCTTCAGTATATTTATAAGTTAGTTCTAACTCTCTGATGAATATAGGTTGTTTGTTTTTATCATCATACATAGCCTCTACATCTAGAGGTAGGAAAGGTTGTTCTTTATCTGTTAAAGAGTCTAAAGACTCTATACCGAAAGAACCCATATCTTTAGGTAGTACTTGTCTACTAGATAGTAGTTTTAAAGAACGTTCAGCTTTAGTACCCATTATATTTGTAGCTACATCAAACGCTTTAAGATATAGGTTAGAAAATGTATCCATATTTAGGTTAATTATATTATTAACATCAGGGTTATGACGTAGGTCTTCAGATAGTATAATTAACGGTCTTATAATAAGGTCATCAGCCATCTCTATTAACGTATCTGTAGATCTATACCTATTTCTATCACTTACTTCTTTCTCACCAGTAGCGAACTCACTCATATCTATGAAGCCCTTTACAGCATCTCTCAAACTTGTTAACATATGTACATCCTTATAGGTATTTAATTTTTAATTAATTCATAATAAATATCGTTATAAGGATGAATATAGTATTTTCTGAAACCAAAATAACTAAGGGATATCATGACAGAATTAGAAAATATAGCCGATAAGATATCAACATCTTCCTCTGTGAGTAGTGTGGAACGTAACCTTACAGATAAATTATACGGTATGGGTATGAATGAAGCTCTAGAACATATGCCTGTAAATAACGATGCTACAGGATATACATTCTTTGTTAAACCACAACTTAACCTTAGTACTGATAATATAAAAATACATTCTAAACTAGCACAACTATTAACTAAAGATGATGGTGTGCATAGATTCGTTAGATGTACACTAGACCCTCATTTATATTATAAGGATGTCTTTAAAGGTAAAGAAACTGCTGGTGTTAAGAGTGCATTAGTAGACCATACTTCTCCATTCATACACGTAGTTAATAATACATTAGAGAGCATAAGTGGATGGCCTGATCCTGTGTTACCTACTTATGTTTCACCTGCTGGTGTAAGGAAAGAGCAATATGGGTACACAGATGGTGTTAGAGAAATATATAACAACTATACTCTAGATATAAACAACAGGAATATCGCTCAAGACCCTATAACATTATTATTCGATATGTGGGAAACATATATGTCTGGTGTTTTTGCAGATGACTTTATTAGCCCTTATCCAGAGTTTATAGTTAACAGAGAGTACGACTTCAATACTAGAGTGTATAGGTTTATACTAGACATAGACGGTAGGAGTATAAAGAAGATAGCTCTATCAGGTGCATCTTTCCCTATAAACCTACCTATGGGTAAGTTCTTCGATAGCAGTAGAGATGTTACATTAAGAGCACAATCATTATCTATAAATACACGACTTGAATCATTCGGTGCTATGTATAACGATTATAAATATATGTTATCTTTTAACCTAACAGTAGCAGGGTTTAATCCAGAAGCTGCTAAGTTAATATTTAACAGAATGCCATATAAACCTAATAAGAGTAAAGCTAATAGTTCTAATCTAGTAAGAGTGCCTGTAAGTCTATACAGTAAGTTTAAATACCGTATGATACCTATAATAGATTTAGAACTTATGACGTTAGATTTCTATGTAGATAAGAATCTACTAAGCGTAGAGTTAAAAAAGGAGAAATAGATGAGTTATATAAATAAAGAGGTTATATACGACCCACATGCGACTATTACAGAACTAGGTAGTTTTGTAGAAGAACAAGGTCATAGGTTTGATACTGCTACTGGGTTAGGTATGGCTATAGAAGCTATAGGTTATGTAACCAGTACAGCTTTACAAGAGATGGTATTAGGGAACCAATCAATATTCCCATCATTAGCTACTAAGACAGAACATCTGCTTAGACATATTACAGATGATGAAGAGGTAGACTTATTTGCTACACCAGCAGAAGCTACTATGAAACTATATATAAACATTAACGATCTAATACATAATGGTATCTCCACACCTATAGAGAATGAAAAGACTATAAGTTACACTTGTGTTATAGCTAAGAATAGTATAATCACAGTAACAGATACTCCTTTCTTAATACTTGACGATGTAAACGTAAGATTATTAGTAGACAAAGATAACAATAAGTCTTTATCGATTCTATATAGTGGAAGTAATGAATCTTCTACTTATACTGGTATAGGTGTCTTGCCTTCTAACATAGTTTTATCGGAGGATATAGCATGGGGTGTATTCTACATACCCATGAAACAGTTAGACAAGACTCTTAATAAAGTAACTGTTGTACAAGATGATGACATAGATGTTACTATAGGTATAAAAGACTCTTACTCTCATAGTGAACTCTATATGGATAAAGGTGGTGTGGTTACAAAACTAAGTAAAGTATTCTCTAAAGAAGCTATAGATATAAACAAACCATCTATACTCATAAGTGTATATGATGATACTGTTAGATATAGAGTACCTAAACCTTTTCTATATAACAACTCTATACAAGGTGATATATACATATATACCTACACTACTAAGGGTAAGATAGAGTTACCTCTAAGTTCTTTTTCTGGTAGTGACTTTACGTTTAGATTATTTAACATAAATAAAGAGTTGAAGTATACAGTTACAGACAATATGACTATATTAGCTACTAGTGACTCTATAGTAGACGGTGGTGTGAATAGAAGACCATTTAAAGATATTAGAAGTAAGATAATAAACAAGACTACTTCTAATATAATATCTCCCACAACAGAAGCTCAACTGATAGAGGTAGCTAAGAAGAAAGGTTTCTCTATATTTAAGAAACTAGACACTATAACAGATAGAACATATCTGGCTGTAAGAAACTCATCTGTTTACTCAGAATCTAAATTACCTACAGAGTTAGATATATTCTTAGCTAATGTAAAGTTATCTACTTCCCCTAATGTAATAACCGACGGTAATTTCATATACGTTAAGGAAGGCGCTTTATTCACACAGAAAGGCGATGAGTGTATACCTCATGAGATGCCTAATGCTAATAGATATGATACTATTAAATACCTTAATGAGATAGAAGTATTTGAATGTCCTTTCTATTACACAATAAGCAGTGATAAGAGTGTAGTGGAGAGTAAGGTATACGATTTAAGGAAACCTAAGATAAAAGATATAGCTATAGTGAGTAGAAACGAATACTTGTTAGTTAGCTGTAATATAACATCGTATAGGATAATAAAAACAGTTAATGGTTATGATTTCTATTTAGAAGTAGCAGGTGACTCTAACTATACGAGTATAGAAGGTGATACAGTTATACAATTAGGTTTTATAACTGGGTCTGGTGGTGAGGTTAGATATGAAACTACACCTATAGTTATACAAGAAGACGATAATGACTTCTCAGCGTTTGCAGGTAAGACATTACATAAAGCTGTTATAACTACAGACTTCCTTATAAACAATGGTATAAAGCTATTTAACGACTTAGACACTACTAACTCATTAACTGTGATACCTTTATCTACTAGAGTGAATACTTACATAATGTCTGGTAACGCTAACATAACCAATCACTTAGACGTACCTTTAAACGCTACAGGTTTTGAAAAGAGTAATATAACAAACGGGACAGGTAGGGTTGTTATTACTAAACAAAGTATTGATGTAGAGTTGGGTAAAGAGATTACAGGTCTATGGTCTGGAGCTAACGGGTTATATAATGAAGATAGGTTTCTTAAATATGATTCTGATATATATAAAAGATATGATGAGGATGTCTATGAGCAGTTCGATGGATGTTCTTATAAGATAGAAGATACTACAGGTGACGGTAAGTGTGATACTATAGGACAGAATAAGTTACATAGTGAAGGTGATATTGTTGAAATAGATGGAGATAAAGTTATAGAGCATTTTAAAGGTGAAGTTATATTACATAACGGTATACCTGTTAATAATAGTTCAGGTATAGATATATTTGCAGACATCATACTCGTTGATTATAGATACAAGTATATAGGTATCACTGGATATGAGGATCATGTTAATTATAAACTAGATCAGTTAGTAGAATGGTGTCTTGTAGACCTTAAGAGTATAGATGATAGTATGTTAGAAAGAACTAGGTTGTTATTCAGACCTAGTAAAAACCTTTCTGCTATTAAAACTAACTTTGGTCTAATAGATGGTTTAGTTAAACCTAAGATGGATATATACTATAGTGATAATATAGAGTTAGATGTTAATTATGATATAATAATTAATACTGTAGGTAAGTTATTAGATGTATACTTCGGTAAAAGATATATTGATATAAATGATATGGAAGCTGCTGTTATGAGAGTACTACCTAACTCACCTCTTAGTGTTAAGATTGAGCACCCTAATATAAATAGTAATATTATAAATGTAGAGAATGATAATAGATTTAGATTGTCTAAGAAGTTCTCTGTAAACAATGAGTTGATTTATGATATAGATTTAAACATAAAAAGAATATAGTAAGCGGATACTGTAGAGAAATCTACAGTCCACTTACTTCTTTTATTTTCACGATTAAAGCATTTCTTAATTCTAATATATGTATAGTAGACTTACTTAAAGCTACTTCCATATTATCTAATATAATACCACCTACAGGTATGTTGTCTTTATCAGGAGCTTCCATAACAGCCCTGTTAAACCCATCGTATACTTGTTTGTTAATAGGGTCTCCTAATATCAATCTATAGATGTTCTCATTTATAAGAGCAGTAGGGTACTTATTAACTATTACAGCTAGAGAATCTACTAATATCTTATCCTTTATGAAACCATGTAATGCATCAGGGTGTTCGGAGAGTACTGTTTTAAGAGATAACTCTTTAATATCTTTTACTTTATCATCTACGACAGCACTAAGGAAGTTGTTCTCTTCTAACCATTCTACTTCAGCTGGGGTAAGTATTGGTCTGTTAATAATCTCATCAGATGCTAATAGTTCAGAATATGCTGATATAAGTTTAGTAGCATGAGCTAATGATATAATAGTATATCCATCGTTACTAAGAATAAAGTTTTCTAACGCATGTATAACAGGTCTAGCATTATTAGGTTCTATCACACTACCTATCATAAGCATATTTAACTCATCTTCTAATATACCACCAGTATCTCTTATTATACTAGCTAGACCTATAGAGTTTATACTATAAGTCTTTTCTAATATCTCTATATGGTCTCTGGCTTTATCTACAAAACCTTTAATCTCTAAAGCTGTATGTTTCATAACTAGCCTTTATTAAATTATTTTAGATACAAATACTACAGTATCTTTTATCAAATCAGCATAGTCTTCACAAGCGTCATCTATATCTTCTGTAACTATATCTTCTAGTAATATAAGACCATGTTCAGGTGTATATGTAAATGCTAACTCTTTATGTCTTTCCAATCTAGATAAAACATCTCTTGTTAAATCTACATCTAGGATATGCTTCTCGTTTAATTTATCAATCATATCTTTCTTACATTTAGTTTTACCTCTACTTAGTAACACTATAGATATACCTATAGCAATAGCAACATTCTCTATCTTCTTATCTCTTAGTAAACTTGTTATCATTTTAATCTTTCCTTTAAGTAATGTAAATCATTTTCACTTAATGTTTCTAAAGTATTATATAGTTTAGTAACATTAGCTGTCCCGTTAAAGTAGTTGTATATAGACTCTATTAAATAAGGTTGCGTCAATAATTTATCTAGGTACGCCTCTACTCTATCTATACTATCTAACACGCCCTCTATTTGTTCAGGAGGTATAAGTTTCTCTCTTAACCCACGTACCATGTTTCTCTTAATCTTATCTAGTCTATCTTTAGCATCATCGTATGTAGTGTTATTAGAATCAGATGTTCCCATTAACAACGTTATGGCTGTTATAAGACCAGTAAGTACAACATCAAAGATTAAAGTTCCATGTACAGCTATGAGTATATGCAAAGGTATGAAAAAGAATAAGTATACTGTAGACATTATAGTATTGAATAAATCACTATTAGTGGTAAATGTTAAAGAACGTTTAGGGTCCACTGCCATCATCTTAGCTAGTGCTGATGCTAACGACTCACCATATCCAAATGATGTGGCAAAACTATCAGCTTGTCTTTCAGAGTCTGAGAAAGTATTCTTTATATAATCTATTTCTGACTTAATCTCTCTAGTTATAATCTTAACGCTATCTCTAGAAGTAAGGTCTACTTTAGACTTACCTATTTTTAATGTAGTCTTGCTCTTATCACCACCTATCCATTTGGCTAAACTCTCTTCATGAGATATAGAATTCCCAGATATTTTATGCATATACATGATAGATGTAAAACTATGACCTACCTCATGTAGTATTGCAGCCATTACTTCTCTAGGTGATAAGTTATACATACCTATTAAAGAGCTGAAGTCTAAGTACACCTTAGATATAGCTTTCTTCTTTAAACCATATATCTTAGCTTTCTTATAATCAATAGTGACACCAGTTACAAAAGACTTTCTTGTATTCTCTAAAACAGACAGGTAGCCTTTTAAGAAATCTCTTTGTTTTTTAGAGACGGAAACATCATTTTCATATTCCTCAGCTATCTTCTTATGCATAACGGTGTTTCTACTTATAGATGTATTACCATCTATAGTTGTAGATATAGTACACGCCCCACAAGCTAGGTCGGTACCAAACTCTATATTAAGACCAAACCTTTTAGATAATACATCGGCTAGAGAATCTAACTTCTTCTTAGTAAAAGTAGACCTAGCGCTCTTTGCTATGTCACTACTACCTTTTAAGAAGACATGTATATCGTTATAGATATCAAATCCTTTCTCTAACTCTTTATCTTTTGTATTAAAATCTAATAGTTCTATATCAAAACCATCCATTGTAACATCCTTTTCTAGTAAAAATTTAATCATTAAAAAAAAATAAGTCATATAGGAAACGAATTCCTATATGCTTATATTATACTTCTGTATGTAGTGAAGCTAGGTAGTAACCGTTGTCTCCAAAAGGGCTTAGTACACTCTTAAGTATACCAGAGTCTTGGAAATGAGGTTCTATTACTTCTGTCTTTATAGCTAACATGCTGATAAGAGCATTGTATGCACCTCTGACATTATAGTCTTCCCAATCGTTATCGTGTCGTAAAGCATTACCGTCTACGACCTCAGGATGCTTCTCAGCAAGCTCTAAGAGTTTATCTGGTACTTTGTGTGGCACTACAGATAAAGCGTTTTTGATAGCTTGGAATAATACCTTCTGTAATGTGATAGAAGACTTACTATTTTTGAAACCTTCAGCTAGGTTTCCGAAAGAGTTACCTAGGTTATTTAGTACTTTATCAAAAGCAGGGTTTTCAACTTCAGTAGTTCCAACATCTTCTTTAACTTCTTTAACTTCAGTAGTTCCAACATCTTCTTTAACTACAGTTTCTTCTTTAACTTCTTCAACTACAGTTTCTTCTACTGTTTCTTCAACTTCTTTAACTACAGTTTCTTCTACTGTTTCTTCAACTTCTTTAACTACAGTTTCTTCTACTGTTTTCTTTGGTGATCTCTTCTTAGCCATTGTATGTCCTTTTAGTTTGGTATATGTTCAGATAATAAATACTAGAAAGTAGCCACAAAGTCTTCTAGTCTTTTTATACCGCCTGGTTTGTTAATATTAAACGTAGGTATATTGTATCGTTCTGCTAGTAGAAGTACATCTACATTAAACCCCATAGTATCGAAGTCTATCCTATCTCCAGGTTCTTCACCACCAGGTGTGTTAAGTATAATAAACGACAGAGGTGTCTCTAAATCTGCACCTAATGCTATGTGTGCGTTAAGCCCTAACATCTGTTTAGCTATATCTTGCCAACCTTTAAATTTCTCTAGGTCAGTATTCTTGAAACGTCTCTTCTTAGCCTCTAATGCTATAGCTATAGCGTCATTACTTACTTCTGTTAAAGTAGGTTTGAAAGTTATACCTTTCTTCTTATAGCTTAAGTAATGTTCAGCTCTACTAAATATAGTAGAAGCCCATGTGTAGAATTCCTCCACAAAGCTTAAGTCTTTAGTACGTAACGTAAAGCCTTTACCGTTGATGGTGGCTAATATAGGTTTGAGTATCTCTTCTTGTTCAGGTGTGGGTAAATCGCCCATACATGAAAACAATCTATTGAAAGCTTTAAAAGATTCTCTGTTAGCTTCCTTAGGTACGATATCTATTTCCTTTAGCTTATACTTCCAGCTATCGTCTTCTTTATTATCCATTACCTCTAATACACTATCACCATTAGTGTCTGATATCTTGGCCATATCGGCTACAGCATTATCCTCAACTACTACACCTGTATCCACATCACTTCCATATTCATTACTCATGTTACTTCCTTTTATGTTTTTTGTTTATTTCATATAACGCCCATAGGGGACTTTTTATTTAAATAAGTCTTCTTTATCTATAGGTACTATACTCTTAACTACGGCGTGAAACTTACTAAGAGATGAAGATAAAGCTTTACCACCAGTGGTTATACTTGTTAGTATAGCAGGATTATATACCTTAGACGCTACAACACCTACACATTTACCACATACGTTATTGCCTTTAGACACACAATACATATAATCTCGCATCTCTACCTTAGACCCTACAGGTAGATCTTTTATAAGATTACCTTTTGTATCGAAACGTATATTAACTATATAAGGCTTATTAGCTTCTGAAAGGGTTATAGTATAACCTCTCTTAGAACCACAGTCAGGTTTATCTATCTTAAAAGCTCTAGTAGCGCCAGATAGATACTTAGCTATAAGACCTGTTTGTTGTGTCTCCATACCTCTAGAGGCAGAACCAGAACGTATAGCGTTATTTATATCAGCTATCTTACCAGCATCTAATGGTGTACCTTCTGATAAAGACTCTTCTATATATCCTGTCTCTTCACCTTCTACTAAAGCTATAGGCTTCCCTATAGATATAAACTTATTCTTCCTACTTACATTCATGATTTTCTTAGAAGTAACTATACCCATAGTAGGGTCGTCTTTCATATAGTCTGCATCATAGGCCTTTAACTTTTCATCTATAGCTAACATCTTTAACTCATCTTTAAAAACATCTTTACCATATTTATCTTCTGCTTCTTTTAATAGTTTCTTCTTATAAGCTTTAATACCAGGAGGAGGTGTTATAGTCTTCTCTGTATTAGAGTGGACTACTAACTTAGCTAAAGCCTGTGTAAACTGTATAGCTTTTATATAATCCTTATATTCTGCTATAGTTATCTTACCTTCACCACCATCTATCAAGTCTTTAACTACATACTCTTTAAATATATTACTATAAGTATACTGTCTGTCTTGGTAAGGTATCTTACCGTTAAAAGGACCTATTATCTTTATCATGTTATCTAGATATCTAAAAACAGTGACTTTCTTAGGTTTATTATTTATATCAGCTGTTATATAAGTGTCTGGTCCTACTATAGGGGCTTTACCTAAATCAAACTCTTCACCTTCTAATGTATAAGTGTTATTATCTTTATTATAATACTTATTGCTCTTATAAGGTATACCTAATATAGACTTTAACCACGCTAACTCTTTATGGTAACCTAACGCTATACATCTTAGTATATATTTATCCAACATCTTTTAACCCTTTATGTTCTAGAGTAAGTTTTAATTTATCCAACATAGGTAGAATAAACGTATGTAGATTCTCGGAGTATTCATCTGGTATTCTATCTGCTATAGACATAAATGCTACTGTACTATCATATCTGTTAGAAGAGAAAGCTATAATAGCTATAATGTTATTTATAAGTCTAGTAGATTCTACATATAGTAAATTGTTATGCTTAGATACCATAACGTTTATAGGTTCCCCTATGCTTTCAGAGATTATCTCTAAATCTTCTTCATCTATATCACCAGCTATAGATCTAACTATGTTCTTTAAAACACTTTGTAGTACATTGTCTTTAAGGCCAGATTCATCATTACCTTTTAACATATCTTCTAATAACTCTATAGTATAATCTTCTACTGTGAATATCTCAGCAGTAATGATATCTATGTTATCCAAGGTATGCATATGTCTTAGTAAGAAAGCTAACTTCTCTAAGTTACTAGGATAGTTCTCTAGCATATTATAAGCTTCGCTCTTTAGCTCTGGGTCTTTATTATTTAAATCAGCTAGTCCTTTTAAGAAGTCAGCTTTATCTTGTAATGTAGCGTCGTTGCTTAGAACAATACCTATAATAGATAGTAGTTTATTAACTGTTGTTTTGTATAGCTCTATAGTGTTTCTATAGAAAGTATTTACGTCTTTATTATCTAATAAGTCTGTTATGTTATTAGATAACTCTATATGGTGTGTGTTATATCCATAAACCTCCGTTAGAGTGTTCTCAATCTTATTTAGGAGTATATAATCAGCATCTGATACAAACCCTATTATGTGTTCTAGCATGACACATCCTTTCTTGTAAATAATTCATAAAACCATATTAGAATGACAATTATTAAAACAAGGATGTAACATGTCTAAAGCAGATAAACGAGTAGCTAGAGAGAGAAAAAAGAAAGAGACGTCTAAAGAGAAAGAGTTTGAAAATATAAAAGCTGACATAGAGGAAGCTAGAAGTACTGTTACTTCTTCTATAAAAGCTAACTTAAGCGTTATAAAGAACGGTATAGATGCTGTAGAGGCTGATAGAAGTTCTGAAAACAACTCAGTGTTATACGATATGCTAAAACGTAAAGAGACTATACTTACTAAAATGCTAGAAGGTGTTGGTGAGATTAACGTTAGTATAGAAAAGAGTATTGGTTCATTCATGGATGAAGACTCTTTAGAATGTGTTGTGGAGATAGGTGAGAATATAGGTAACTATAACATGCTGTTAAACGAGAATGTTAATGTTATGGAAGAGGTGTTTGATTTAATAGGGGGTAAAGATGATTAAATTAACAAGTATAGCTAAGAAAGAGCTTATAGAGAAGATAGGTATATTACAACCTAACATTAAAGATATAGATGATGGTTTAGCCAACTACTCTGATATATTAAAACGTATACTAGAAGACGAAGATACTTCTGTAGAGTTAGCGGAGAAAATTAGAGAGATAATGATAGGTGATATAGTAGACCCTTTGAACGCTATACGTTTCCTTATCTCTGAAGGGCTATATAACAAAGAGACTAGTGAAGGTAAATTAGAAGAAGACTTTAAGATAAATGATGAAGAAGTAGGTATAAAATCTATTAAGATAAAAACATCTGGTAATCTAACAGGTTCTAATGCTGTTGAGTCAGCTAGAGCTTCTTTAGGTATACGTGAGAGTAAAAAGATTACTTTATTTACATCTGGTTTCTGGATAGCTATAGGTAATATAAGTAATATAGATATCATAGATTTTGAAAGACGTTTAACAGAGATGTCTTTAGAAGTAAGAGAATCTATGTTAGGTTTAGAGTTTACATCAGATGTAAGTTTTTATACAGAGATCATTATGGACTTTGTAGAAGATCATCTTATAGCTTCATCTTTAGATGTAGATAATGAAGAGATACGTAAATATATACTTATGGCTGATGTAGAGATGTTATACGGTGGAGTAATAGACGCTATAAACCCTAGAGGTTTCACCAACTTCTTTAAATGCTCTAATGCGTTAACTGTAGTAGATAATACAGATGAGGAAGACGAGATAGGTGTAGCGGTCGGTGAGGTGTTAAAATGTGATGAAACATTTACAGCTAGGTTAAAAGCTACTAACTTACTTAAAGTAGCTAGTGATAAACTAAATAGTGAGCAAAGGTTAATATTACTTGGTTCTAAGAACTCTACAGATATAGAGACATTAGCTAAATATAAAGAGAGTTTTAATATAGACGCTTCACCTATAACTATAGACGATGATGACATAAAGTTCTTTTTGATATTAAAAGATGCTAGTTTGTCCGATGTAGTACTAGCAGGTAAGTTCTGGAATGATAATATAGCTGAAGCTTTGAATAACTTATCTCTAGGTGATGATGATAAACTTAAGATAAATGCATATAAAAAATATTATACCGCTCAAGCACTAGCTATATATGCACCTTATATAGATAAGTTAATTCTATCTGATGGTAGTGAGATAGATGATATGGGTAGTATCATAGGCGTACTAGCTGAGATAAGTGATAATGATGTATTATCTAAAGGTCTTTCGGAATACGTTAGTAAGTATATAGATAGTAGGATTATATCTATATATGCTGTACCTGAATTTACTTGTTCTAAATGTAATGAATCTTTCAGTAGTGAAGAAGCTAAAGAAGACTTTAAAGGTTTCATACCTATAAACTTGAGAAAGTATTTTTTTACACTTCTCACTCTCAGAGGGTAGATGGTACATCTAAAGTGTCTACGTTAATATCTTACTTTGGTACTCGTGAAAACGCTACTAAAGATATCATGGATAATTTAACAGTAGACACTACTTTATCTACATCACTAGAGGGTGAGGAATATAAAAGATATATATTATATAAAAGTACAGGAGTGGGTATTAACGATGAGATAGATGGTGATATAAAAGAGAAGCTATTTACATCTTTAGCTTACGAAGATTTATATAGTAATAAACCTAACAAGCTATATAATATTATAGAAGAGTATGCACAAGCAGGTATATTATCTCTATTCGGTATAAGTTTAGATAAGTTCTTAGAATTATCACATATGGACTCTAAGATATTAGTAGAGTCTGCTATGCGTATGAATAAGGAAGCTACTGAGACTGAAGAAGATATGTTAAAGAAACTAAAACTAGGTAAGGATGGTAAAGATGGTTGAATCGTATAATATATACATAGATATAGATTCTATACTAGACTTTAGATTAAAAGTTATAGAGACATTAGGTTTTAACATAATACCTCTTATAGAGTCTAAGGATTGGTTTAACAGAATTGCTGACTCTATACTAGGTATAGATGATGTCTTTATTAGTAATATAATAGAGTCAGATAGAAAAGGTATGTTTACTTACTGTTTAAGGACTGATATAAAAGATATAATAGCTGAAGCCTATAAAGATGCTTATAACTATGGTATAAGTATAGATGAAGACATCTATATAAACATAGACATAGATATGAAGGGTATAGTGTTAGAACCTGAATCTAAAGAATTATTCCTTAGGTCTTTAGGTATAATGATACCTAGTACTATGAATATAGAGCTAATAGACTCTTTTAAACCTAGTAAGTACCAATCTATAATAATGTATAACTCTAATAGTTTCATAGATACACTCATGGCTTTAGATATTAACTATATGGATAAGAAGTTATATACACCTATGCTTACCTATATGGCTGTTAGTGGGTTGAACGTTAAAGAAGTAATAGAGAGTCTGGAGGAGATAACATCTGTATTTATAGATGTAACATATACAGATGTTAAATACTTCTCTGTGCCAGAAGTGATAAAATAAAAAAATGATTAGATACTATATAGTATCTAATCATTATTCTTTATTTCTCTTAACATTCTATCCCAGCCTTTTAATACTGTTCCTTTTTCAAACTCGTCTATATAATCATCTGCATCTGAGTATATATGTGTAGTCTTTAAAGACTCTGTGGATACACCTGTTGCAGCTTCTCTATATCTGAAGTTATGACTGAGTTTTCTATTACCTTGTATTAGTCTATCTGTATAAGGTAGGTCTAGGGTTTGTTTAACCAACCTTCTTCTAGTATATGGATTGACTCCCATGTATTCTCTCATACGTTTAGATAGCCTATCTAATCTTGTAGCTTTTATTAGGTGTATGGTTTCACCTTCATGTAGTGCTTCATCCAGTCTACTTACAGACCTTTTAGCTTCTCGTATACGTTCATCACTGTATCTATCATACCAATCTTTTAATAATGTATTATTACCTACATCAAGATTCTCTCTTACATTACGTATGTAGTCTAAGTCTGACTGTGTACGGGAAGTGATATTTCTATCTTCTATCTTTCTAGCTAACCCACTAACAGCTTCAACTCTCATACTTCCTCCTTACCACTCTTAATTTATTGGCTATATTTAACGGTGCAGTAGGTCCTATCCATATTTTACCATATACACCACCTGGTGATTTAGGGTCGTTCACGCTTGTGTATGGGTCTAATGGTTCGAACAAATCATATACATATTGTGATAGTGGTAAGAACGTATATAGTAAATCTCCATCATAATCCCAGTTAGGTAGTTTAGCTAATGCTGTGGATACCTCCATAGTATCATCGTTTATGTCGCTCTTTATCATACTCAGACGTAGTCTTAATATAGAACCTGATAATAGACCTGGGTTACGACCTACTATTATACCTTGGTACCCTCTTCCATCATCTAGCCTAGTATTACTATTATTTATAATACTAGTCATGATATCGTATATCTCTTGGTCAAACTTTACTTTAGCATCACGTATCTTCTTATGTGTTCTCCTTAGAGACATCTTTCTTAGTAATACGTTAGCTATGTGTAACCTAAACATGACTATAGAGTTTCTATAAGGCATATGTACTTCTCTTATATCTGTAATAAGATTACTAGGTATACATACGTTCCTGCTAGAGAAATCTAGTTTACTAGACATACCCATCTTTCTACCTACTCCTGGCTTACCAGATATCAGGTCTTTAACATGTACAGTGTATATACAACTGCTCTTATAGTTAACAGAAGCCATCTGGTTCAGCATTGCGTTTTCGTCTTTAGGATTATCTACATATCCTAATAGTAAGTTACGTATAGCATTAAAGGTAGGAGTGATCTTATTATTACCAGAAGCACCTGTCTTATATACTAGCTTACCATTTATTATAGGTATATAGCTAGTATGTACTTTATTACTATCTAGACTATCTAAGAACTCTATAATCTCTCTACCTGCATTTCCGCCTTTTATCTCAGCTATCACTCTAGATATCTTTATAAAGTTCCTACTGAAATATCGGAAGTTACGCTCATAACCTTTTAAAGATGTGATTCTATCTATAATCAACTGATCTACTGTAGACATAGCAGAGTTCTTTCTAGCTGATGCAGATGATAGATAGTTTAATACACTGAACTTCTTACCACTACAAGGTGTATCATCGTTTTCTTTCTCTACACCTTCTTTTCTTTTATTCCCCATTACCTTAGTGTCTACGAAAGCATATATAGCAGGGTTAATAAACTTAACACCTTTTACTTTAGACTTAAACCATGTAGTGGGTGATAGATCACTGTTATCCGCTCTTTGTACTTCACTCCCACATGTGTTACATATACTACCTAACTTCCAACCACCTCTAGTAGTACGACATTTACATTCAGGTACTGCTGTAAGTGTAGGATCTATCTCTGTTAGCATAAGTTTCTCTAGTACGTTAAGGTGTTTAGTCTTCTCTACTATATCGTACTCGTTTACCACTATCTTATATCTACTATCTTTAAATTCTTTATCTAAATCTAAAGATATCATAATGTTACCCATATCTAATCCTTTTATATTAATAGCTACATAATAATAATATACAAATAAAAATACTTTAGCGTATAAGATAATGGGTGGTATGGGTAGTGTATAAGGGTAGGGGGAGATAATGTCTTTAAGGTACCGTTACGTTCGTTTAAACACTACACACGCTACGCTTCAGTAGTGTTTGTAGAAAGGGTATGTATAGATGCTGTTGATAGTGTAATGTTAAGTATATAAATTATCTATGATTACATCTTCTACATCTCTTAACCATTCTTCGTCTATCATATACTTATTTAACTTAGGGAACATTTTCTTTCTTCTTTTATAATATGAAGTATCAGACAGATGATTCCCTCTATCGTCGTATCTTAAATCATGTAGATAGTTATCCATAACCCTCTTACTAATATTTCTATTCCCAAATTTCATTATTCTAAACCTCTCTATAAATTCTTTTAACTTATTAGAGTCTATATTCCCATCAACAAGTATAAAATCTATACCTTTCTTATATAGCTTATACTCTATACGTATTATATCAATATCCAAGTTATTCTTATATTTCTTATCATACATACCTATTACAATCTGATTAGTAGAACGTGCTCTATCGTTAACAAAATTACCATCCTGTATAATTCTGGATTTAGAATAACGATTTCTCTCACGTACTTCTAAAGCATACCAAGATCTATATAAACCGTTTTCTTTTATAATATCATATTTAAAGAAGTCCTCATCTATTATATCTACTGCTATCTCTAAACGCATATGGTCCATATGTAAGCCATATCTATCTATATGACTAAATACCATATCTCTCATATCTCTTCTATAATAAGTTATATCATTTATAGAACCATCATAATCATACTGTGTTAAACCTATGAATTCAAAGATTATATAATATTCATTATTCTCTCTACGTATCTTATAGGAAAAAGCCCTAGTACCATAATGTTCTACTCTGAATACACTACTTGTTAGATAACTCTCTATTAACAGAGGAGTTTTAAAGAGATGTTCTGGTAGTTTAGATATATCTAGATCTTCCATAGGTTTAGTAAGTTCCCTCTCTAGAACAAACCTAGTAGTGTATATATCAAATGTGCCTATATCTACATTATCTTCTATATACGTAAGTATAGATCTTACTTCTTCTATAGTATCTAACCTTACTTTAAATTCATGTGTGTCTATATTTATATTATGTATATTTGCGTGTTCCATATTATTAAACCCTTATACGTTTTATATTCATACATATCTGTAAATATAAAAAATATTTATAGGGTCAAATATGTATACGAAAAAGGGTTCTAAAATAGGGTCTAATTTAGCACTAATTCTCCCCTGTGTATATTACAGCAACCTAGACAACAATCTCAAATCCTCGCAAACCCCCAGCACAGCGTGCTTTGCGAGGATTTCAACACCTCCAATTTCTTGCAATCTCAAAAACACCAATAATTCGTCTAAAAATTGGTGTTAATTTACACATATTTAAGTAGTAATTCTAGTAGTAATTTAAGTAGTAATTCTAGTAGTAATTTAAGTAGTAATTCTAGTAGTAATTTAAGTAGTCTTTATCCTTCTTGTTGTTGTTATAGTAGTATTAGTTATATCCTTCTACCTATGTGCGTTAGTGAGTGGAGTAAGCATGAGTAAGATTATTTATGTATAGTCTTCTATGTTAATGTGTAGCTATGGGTTTTTATTCCTTATATATATTTCTATACGATGGTTATATATAGTCATCGTGGTAAGTAAAAGTACATACTATGTATGAGTGTAGTGCTAAAAGTAAAAAAGAAAAACCTACACACATTCCCTATGTAAGGGATGTGTGCATGACTAAGTGATCATATATAAACTTTTGTTTCATGTTTTGTTTTATAGCTAATGCTACAGCTATAGCGTCGCCTTTTTCCACCAGCTGGATGAAGGCTTCTTCTCTTAGCGATAGATGTCCTGTTAGACATATAGCTAAGAGTTCTTCTTTAGTCCCATTCTCTAACATCTTTTTAAATACTTGATACTCTTTAGATTTTACAGAGGGATCTTTCTTAACGATTATAGCATTAATCATAGTATCATCTGTTTTATAGAACGGTAAGCGTCTAACGTTTAGCACTCTATATTTTTCATCTCTCTGTACAGCTGATAGTTTACTATCCTCTATTTGAGTATATAGCATATCTGTAGCTCGTGTGTTATCACTGTATGTGGTATAGTCCACCACAGCTTTTAATAACCCTTTATGGTTATTTATATAATGCACAATGGTCTTTGTGTATAGCTCTCTATCCGCTATCTCACCTATAAGATATGAGAAAAATGCCTCTATCTTTTTAACCACTGTGTATTTTAACATATCTTCTAACTCTTTTGGAGTTAGATGTTCAAAGAGTAGAGACTTTCCATCCGAGGCATAGCCTTTTAAAGACGGTATGGTACCCATACCGTCTTCTTCGTAGTGGAATTTTATCATGGTTAAACACATGATGTCAACATCTATGATGTGTCTATATACTCTTAACGGGCACCCTTTATAGATATATCTCGTATCGTCTATTATAGACATCATACACATATCTACTTCGCTGTTATATAACTCCATGCATGCTAACGTAAGCTTAAGTTTACGGCTCTTTAGTATATAAGGTGTATGTCCGACGTATATTTTATTACGTACTATGTAACTCACAAGAGCCCGCTCCAATATATAAGAATTAACTTCATAATTACCTAACCAGTTTTCCACTGTCTTTATGTCTAAGTTAGATATAAAATCATATAGTTTTCTGGTATCCCTCCAATCCAAACATAAAGCAAACGCTCTAACTAGTAAGGGTTCAGATGTTTCTATAGCTGCATCTTGTTTATCTCCAAGGAGATATTCGTATGCTATAGCATACTCCTCTATCACATGTTTGTCTTCATCAGACATACCGTCTACTCCACCTAACTTCTCTATGACTATTGCTTTATATTCATTCATCTCTTATCCCTTTAGTACTATAATTACATCTATACTAGGTTATATAATAACCAAACTCCGACCCTAAGCCACTTATATAATATATAACTAAATATAGTTTATATACAATGTTCATTTATGTACATATGGGTATTACTGTGGGTGTTACCTAGAAAAGGGCTTTAAGGTGCCATTGTGTGCGTTTAAAAGGGTATCCTATCTTACTTTATAGATGTAATCTGTAGTGTATAAATAGTGAGTAAAAAAATATAACTCTAATAACTAGAATGGAGACCTAGTTATTAGAGTAAACTTACTTCTTAGACTTCTTAGACTTCTTAGCGTTTACAGGTACATCTTCAGTATCTAGTAAATCATCTACAGGTGTTACATCTTTACCGCCCATTAGCTCTTCAGCTTTATTCTTTAATGTTACTATTAACATACCTACTGTATCTCTAAAGAAATACCCTACTACTGCACCTACTATCATTCCTAATATAAATCCCATTGTTTACTCCTTTGTTATGTTTACATCACTAGATGTGTTTTGTATAGACTGTACTACGTCTGTAGACATCGTAGATATACTAGATGTGATGTCTTTAGCTATTTCAGGATTAGATACTGAATAGAACATCCCACCTAAGAAACCTATGAATACTACAAATAATAATTTAATCATTTAATTCACCATCATTACCTTTCACACTCTTTAGTACATTACTATAAGTGTCTGTAGCTGATTCTATAACATCATCTATAGTGTTATTCTTATATATGTGTGTTAGTATAGACAGGCCTAGTGCTGCTATTAGTAAAGTAGTAAATAAGCGTTTCATCCATTTGTGTTTAGGAGCATACTTATCTTTCATTAGCACTTCATGGTTAGCTAACTTAGTGTTTATAGTTTTAGCTACCTCGTCATCTATGGCATGTTTTATATCTTCGAAGAGTGTTTCATAATTAATACCATCATCTATAGGTATAAGGGATGTATCTCTTTGGTCTTGTGACATATGTATCCTTTTAATATAGTTTTTAATATGCTCATAAAAAATTATAGAAGTCTAGATATCCCTTTATAAAGGAATATCTAGAGGTAGTTCTATTTATCGTCTTTGTCGTCTTTTACATCTTTAAGGTAAGCTTTAGCTAGACCCATAGTGTAACCAACTGCTTTGTATAGACCCATAGATGTATGGAATGCTATCCAAGGAGAAGCAGATACTAGGTTTTTACCCATTTTCTCACCAGCTTTAACGGCAGCTTTAACATTATCACTAGCAGTATCAGCCACTTTGATGTTAGAGAAAGTATTAGCAAGAGATTCAGCATCATCGTACATTTCAAATGCAGTGTTTACTAAGTCTTTGAAGTTCTCGTTAGTATTTTCAGCTCTTTTGAGACCATCTTTAAGGAATGCAGAGTTAAGACCTTCAAGAGTTTTAACTTTATCAGCTTTAACTTTAACAGTACCTGTAAGGATACTTTTTTCGCTAGTACCAACAACATAAAGTTTATTACCACCAGAACGGATAATTTTAAAGTCTTTAGATTTCTTAAACTTCTTCATAGATGAAGCATCTACTTTTTCTAATGCTTTCATGGTATCTTTATCTTTTAATACGGCTGATAAAGAGTCTTTTATACCAGTACTAATTTTATTAGAATCAATTAATGACATTTTACCATCTGTTACTGCTTTAAGTCCTTTAGCAGCATCTTTGATAGTTTTATTAACAGTTACTACGAAGTTATCTTCACCACCAGAGTAAAGTACATCAAGTACTGTAGTGTCTAAAACTACTTTATCGCCAGATAGTTTGCCTGCTGCTGTTGCTGGCGCTGCTAGTTTCTTAACAATACCAAACTTAGAAGCTTTTAAAGTTTCATTACCTGTAGAAGATGCATCTACGTCTTCAATCAATTTCTCGATAGTACCTTTTCTAAAAGATACTAAGTTCAAGAATTTAACGAACATCTTTTTAAAGAATGAGTTTGCTTTAATAAGTCCAGCTTTAATTTTAGCCCAGATTTTCTTAAAGAACTCTTTAATACCTTCAACATCTTTAGCATAAGCTGTTGTTGCGTCTACATAAGTAGCTTCAGTATCAATACCAAATGCTGTTTTCATATCAGAGTTAGCTGCAATCATAGTTGTTGCAATACCAGCTCTAAATGCTGTAAGTTGGTTATCAGATAGAGACTCTTGGTCACCTACTGTAAGTGTTTCAAATGTTTCGTCCATAGCGACAAGACCTGAGATAGTTGAAAGTGTTGATTCAACATCTTGAGCATCATGTGCTAGTTCTTCTGTGTCAGCTACTAATGCTTCTGTATCAAAGCTTTCTAACTCTACACTTGGTTGTTCTTCGACTAATGTTTCTAAATCCATAATAGATTCCTTTTCGTTTTAAAATATTTTTTTCAGTGTGTGCATCTAGATATACACTTAACAAAATCATCTTGACATATTAGTATGTCATAAAATAAATAAAAGGTACAGATGAGAAATTAATCTCATCTGTACCTATAGTATAGAATTATACTTATTTATCTTTTCCTTCTTTTAAAGCTTCTTTAGATAATGCTATAACACCACCTATCTCTTTATATAGAGCCATAGAAGATTTAAACGCAAACCAAGGTAATATTGATATTGTATTTTGGATACCTTTCTTAGCAGTATTGAATGTCGCTTTCTTGTCGGCATCATTTTGACCAAAGTCTTTAACGCCTGACATTACGTCATCCATATCATCGCTTATACTCATAACATCACCTACTATAGCGAAAATATCATCTACTGTAGATTTGAAATCGTCATTAGCTTTTTCAGCAGATTTAAGTAGAGCTACAAGGTTAGATTGACTTACACCTTTAATAGATGAAGGTTTACCAGTGGGAGTAAGTGTAAACTTCTTAGCTTTACCTTTAGTATCTATAGATATACCAGGAAGTTTTAAACCCCATGCACCAGCGGGTATAAATATATCCACTTTTTCTTTAGCTATAACAGTTTTCTCATTAACTTTAAAAACACCTAAGCCTCTTAAAGCGTTTTTAAGTTCTGCAAATTTACTCATACCTATAGATGGGAAGTTACCTTTTAGGTCAGATTCTGCACTCTTTTTGACTTCTTTAGCTCTTTCACCTAGGTCTTTAACACCAGCAGTTAAAGCTTTAGTAGAATCTATAATAGCAGTAGCGTTATAAATCTCTTTATAATCACTTATGTCTACTTCACTACTTACATCTTTTTTACCAATAAAATCGTGGAATGCGAAACTATTAGCTAGTTTTTTACTTTTGATTTCAGTCTGTACAGAAGAAGAAGCTTCCATATCTTCCATCAATTTCTCGATAGTACCTTTTCTAAATGTTACTAAGTTTAAGAACTTAACAAATAGTTTCTTAAAGAATGCATTAGCTTTAATCAAAGCCCTCTTAAATTTTTCCCACATTTTCTTAGCGAAATCTTTAATACCTTCTAGGTCTAAAGCCAATGCAGAAGAAGGAACTACTATATCAGATTCTAAATCAATACCCATAACAGTTCTAGCGTCAGCGTTAGCATTTTGAAGACCTGAAACTACACCAATTCTAAGAGCAGTAAGTTGAGACTCTGTGATAGACTCTCTGTCAGCATTAGATAGGATAGTTTCATACTCTTCTACCATAGGTGTAAGACCCATAAGTGTACTAAAAGCACTCTCTGTATCTGTTTCTAACTCTACCATCTCTTCTACGTCAGATAGTAATGATACTGTATCATCTACTGCTGTTACAGTAACCTTCTTTTCTTCTAATGTTTCTAAATCCATAATTTAGTTCCTTTTATTTATTTATTTATGTTCATAATAAACTATATAGTTTACGTCTTAGTCTTTATAGCTTCTTTACCTAACTTAATTACACCACCTATCTCTTTATATAGATTGAGAGTACATTTAAACGCAAACCAAGGTAATGATGACAATGTACCCTTTATTCTCCTAGAGGTATTATTAATAAAGAACCGTTTAGATTCATCATGTTCTTTAAGAGCACCTATACCATCTAACAGACTGTCTATACGTTCAGCTATATCCATCATATCGTCTACTACATCGAATGTATCATCGACTATAGATTTAAAATCGCCGTTAGCTTTACCAGCAGACTTTAAAAGAGATATAAGACTCTTTTGGTTTACACCTATAATAGAGGTAGGTTTACCTTTACCATTTAGAGTATGCTTATTAGTCTTACCTGTTTTAGTTACAAGTAGCCCATGTATCTTTAGACCATAAGTACCAGCTGGTATGAATACGGAACCTTTAGCCATTTTACTACCACTTGCAAGAAAACTACCAGTATGCTCTAAGCCTTTAGATACATTGTTAAAAACAGTTATGTCTATATCGCTAGTAGTGTCACCGTTTTCTATAGCCTTCTTTAAGGCTTTAGCTAACAACTCTATGATTTCAACAGAGTTATTCAAATACTTTAACGTGTCTTTAGAGGAGTTTATGTTATGTACTTCTTTATAGTTAGATAAATCTACTTCTTTACCTGTTAGCTCTGTACTAAAAGTAAGATGTAATGATAAACCTTCTGCTAGTTTCTTATTCTTTATCTCTGTGTTTAAAGTAGAAGCAGACTCTACTTCCTCTAATAGACTCTCTATAGTACCTTTCCTAAAAGATACTAAGTTTAAGAACTTAATAAATAGTTTCTTAAAGAGTGTGTTAGCTTTGATTAACAAATGTTTAAACTTCTTCCAACTATCTTTAAGGAAGTCTTTAATAGACTCTAAGTCTAAAGCTAATGCAGAGTTAACGTTTCCAATAAAGTCTTCTGTATCTATAGAAGTTGCTACACTTACTCTAAGAGCGTGTAGCTGAGACTCTGTAATAGACTCTCTATCTATATTAGTTAAGATGGTGTCATATCCATCTTCTAATAGAGGTAGTTTATATAAAGAGTCAAAAGTACTCTCTGTATCTGTTTCTAACTCTACCATCTCTTCTACATCTGTTAGGTACTCTGTACTATCTACATAACTCTCACTAATTTTAGAAGTATTATCTAGTGTGTCTAAATGCATATTATTACCTTTTTTATCTTATAATTTTAATAATATTTACTAAGTCTTCTATAGTTAGGCTCTCTAATAACACTTTTAGTAAAGTTTTGTTATCATAATCACGACTTCTAACCTTTAAGTCTGTTAGGTCATATTTTGTCTCATCTGATCTTAAGAATAATGATATAGTATCTTTACCCATCACATTAGTACCGTTATATAAATCTTTTAATACAGATTTAACATTAGGTGGAGCTGATATAGAGCCATTCAACCTCTGTAATATAAGGTGGTTTAAGTTTTTGTTCTTAACGTCTATTAAAACGTCTGGTATAGTATGTGGTGTGAATTTCATGTATGTATCCTTTTATATAATTTAATCAAAGAATAAAATAGGGTGGTTACTAGGAGTATTATTCCTAGTAACCTTGGTCTGTAAGTATACAACCTTCCTTTATGTATATACCTAATATCTCTAATAGCACATAGTGTCCCTTTAATAGTCTTGATATTAATGTGTGTGAATCTACCATATGCTCTAACTCTACAGGTAGACCTCTAGCTTTGATTACAGTAAGAGGGTATAATAACCTACCTATATCATTCTTAGGATGTTTAATAACAAACTCTTTAAACTTATCCTTTATGCTAACATCTTCTATCTCTTCTATCATATCTAACAACTTACCTTTCTTTATAGGTATAGATACAGCTATGAATGGTAATAGATGTGATTTACCATACTTCTCTTCAAATACAGCATCGTATAGTCTACTATGGTATATGTTAGTACTTACCCATTTACTAGGGTCATTCTTCATAGCTTTATAAGTATTATTTATCTTATCCATCTTGAATACAGAGGCGTCCCCTTTATATAACCTGTCTAATATGTTACGTTCTAGACCTGCTACTCTACCTAAGATATCTTCAACGTCTAGTTGTTCACCTGTACTTAGTATAGTTGTTATATGGCTAACTAGGTTTGTAAAGTCGTCTCTTATATATTGGTCGTTATTAGAACTTATTAGAGTATTACCTTTTATCTCTAGTTTAGGTTCTTCATATACTAACCCTTCTTTCATCATTATGTTAGATATATAATGCTTAGTAGAGTTAGCAGAACCAAATACAGGAAAGAAGTATTCATTCTTCATAGCTAGCTTGTCTCTATTCTCAGTAGCTACATTTAGATTAGTGGTTAGTTGTCTTAATAGATGTGATACCACACCAGAGTTAAACATCATGTATATAGAGAAATACCCTATACCCTTTTCACTCATGTCATATCTACCGAATTTATCTTCCACTCTATGTCCATACCACCCGCATGTACTATCTGTATCTGAGTGTGAAACAGCTTCCATTACCATCTCTTTTATATAAGATATGTTGATAGGCATAGTCTTACTCTTGAGGTAAGTGTCGATATAATCTTTAAAGTGCTCTAGAGCGTCATTTAGACCTATTACTGTGGAGATTAAGTTGTCCCTGATTGCTCTAGGGTAACTCTTATAATCAGTACCTAAACCTTTTATCTTATTAAAGACAATATGATGTGCTATATTTATAGTAAATTCATCATAGTCCTTTAACACCTCTACATCATCTGATAAAGACATATGAGGTTTAGATAAAGACTCTAACATGTTCCTAGTGAACTTAGGGTTAACCTTCTCCATATGGAATAAGTCATAAGTGAACAGTATGAGAGAACGTTCTTCAGGTTTTAACTTGCTAACAAACGACTCTATACTACTTAAGTACTTAGGGTTATCCCAAGAGTCAGTTATAGAATGTTTAACCATACCCATAACTTCTTCTACTGTAGGGTCTTGTATACCATACTTAAGGTTAGTGGTTATTACTTTATCTCTATCCATTTCTGTTAGTAGAGATAGGAAGTGGTTAATTACAGACTCAGGGTCTTTATATAGTCTTCTACCTGCTACCATAGACTCTGTAACCATATTAGCTAATGAAGCTGCCATACGTGTAGTAGAAGCTAGAGCTGTATGTGACGCAGGGTTATAGAATATAGTAGACATAGATAGGTAAGCACCTGATAGTGAGTTATTACGTAACTTAAAAGCTTTCTGTAAAAGGTTGTTAATAAGAAAGCCTAACTTATCACCTTTACCTTCACATATAGCTGCTTCTTTCTTCTTACCAGAACGTTTAGATAGACCGTCTTGTATAAACAACCCTTGGTAGGATGGTTCTTTTCTATCGTAACAAGTGAAAGCAGGTGTCATAGACTCGTTATTAGTCTTATGATGCTCTATGTATTCTAATAGTCCTACAGCAGCATCTCTTCTGTCTAGGCTATTTTCTCTCTCTACGAATGTAACTTGTGGGTTCTTTACATCTCTGTCTTTTAACATCTCTTTATAAACAGCATTAGCTTCTTCACCATTTATATCATAGGTCTTCTCTATAAAGGTAACTAACTGCTCCCTTGCTTGGTTATAAGGGTCTACATCATTATCATACTTATCTACATCATCTACAAATAGCACATTAAGCTCCTTTAGGGTATATAATCAAATAACGAATAAGCAGAAAAAAAAGTAGAGTGGGTACCGAAGTACCCACTATTACTATATACGTCTTTTAATAAACGTAGAGTTGGAAGCTGTTCTGCGACCACCTCTTCTGTCTACACCACCACTATGGCGTACCATACCAGAAGCTGCGTTGCTAGATGATACAAATCTTCTAGTATCGTCTAAGCTATAACCGCCTCTTCTTTCTCTTTCATCTCCTGTGATAGGTGATTCCATATTAAGTACATATCCATTAGCAGATAATGC
>Ga0256840_1000463_pt1 | contig 41729 bp, 34 predicted proteins | sample 355202metaG_FD_185969 | JGI IMG/M metagenome (GOLD analysis project Ga0256840, IMG submission 185969) | Hydrothermal vent microbial communities from Mid Atlantic Ridge, Atlantic Ocean - 355-202 | ecosystem: Environmental > Aquatic > Marine > Hydrothermal vents | place: Atlantic Ocean: Mid...
TAATTTAACATAATATACATTATGCGAAGTTATACAGCTGCTTGAGGTGACTTAATCCAGAAGCCATTCTATTCTAAGTTATTTAACCCAAAATAACGGCTAAATAAAAACATCAGTTTTTAAGTAACACTAATAGAAACAGTAGACTAAATGTAAATATAAGTATAAAGTGATAAGTGCTAAATTTTCTTATCTTTAGGAGTTAACTGATGAATATCAAAAAAGAATTTGATGAATTGACTGATGCTTTAAAACAGCAGCGTGATGAAATAGAAGTTCAGATGCACCTTGCCAGTATGGAAGCTAAAGAAGAATGGGAAAAAGGAGAGGAAAAGTGGGGAGAGTTTGTTGATGCTTTAGGTGTGATTACAGATGATACCAAAGAAACTACTGCTGAGTTGATCCACGCTACTAAAATTATCGGCGATGAACTAAAAGAAACATATAAACGCATTTCAGAACGGCTTAGTTAATCAGCAAAGAATTAGCTTAGTTTCTATGGAGGTTATTGTCCTTTATGTGCAACCCATACACTCTAGGGTTGCACTTCTGCTCTATCCTTAGCTATATTGTAGAAAAGGTTTTATGATGCTAGTTTCCAACCTATAACTTCAGAAGATTTTAATGGCGTAATGGTCTTATCATCTACCTGGTAACTGGCCGGAACTGTCCAGTTCTGTTTTTGCAGTGTGATCGTCTTGATGTTTCTGGTCAATTGATAGAAATCTGCGCCATATAAGCTAGCAAAACCCTCTAATTTATCTAATGCGCCGGCCTGTTCAAACACTTCTGCATAGAGTTCTATTGCACCATAGGCGCTATAGCATCCTGCACACCCGCAACTGCTTTCTTTTGCACCTGTTAAATGGGGCGCACTGTCTGTTCCTAGGAAAAATTTGGGATTTCCGCTTATGGCTGCTTCAACTAATGCCTTTCTATGATGTTCACGCTTAATGATCGGCAGGCAATAATGATGAGGTCTGATTCCCCCTGCTAAAATAGCATTGCGGTTAAACATTAAATGCTGTGGCGTAATGGTAGCGGCAATTTTGTCAGAAGCAGTCAATACAAAGTCAACAGCCTCTTTAGTCGTGACATGTTCAACTACAATGCGAAGGTTTGGAAAGCGCTTAACAATATCATTGAGGCTAGATTCAACAAAAACTTTTTCTCGATCAAAAATATCACAATCATTACCCGTAACTTCTCCATGAATTAATAACGGCAAATCGACTTTTTCCATTGTTTCTAGAATAGGATAGATGTCTTTAAAATCATTCACCCCAGAATCAGAATTTGTGGTTGCACCCGCCGGGTATAGTTTAATCGCATGAACGTATTCAGATTTGGAGGCTTTTTTTACTTCATCTTCAGTAAGCCTATTTGTAAGATAAAGTGTCATTAATGGGTTAAAGTTTGAGTTCGCGGGTAAAGCCTGCATTATTTCTGAGCGGTAATCCATGGCCTGGCCAACAGTTAAAACAGGCGGATTTAGATTAGGCATAATGATGGCCCTGGCAAACTGTTTAGCCGTATGAGCAATGACCGTTTTAAGAATTGCGCCATTTCTGACATGTAAATGCCAGTCATCAGGCTGAATGAGTGTTAATTTATTCATTGTCTATGTGTTTTTCCATTAGAATAGGCAGTTAATCTATAGATGGTACTTGAAAAATTGAATTCGAGTCCTTATTTATAGAGATATTTTATTTTTTTGGAGTGCCCTGTGCCTATATATGAATATCAATGTCAGGCTTGTGGAAACGAGCATGAAGCTTTGCAAAAAATGAGTGCTGATCCGTTAATCATTTGTCCTGCATGCAATAAACCTGAATTGAAGAAGAAAATATCCGCAGCCGGCTTTAGATTAAAAGGCAGTGGTTGGTATGAGACGGACTTTAAAGGTGGCTCAAAGAAAAATGTAGCTGAAACAGCTAAGTCTGCACCTGCCAAACCGACGGGTGGCTGTGGAAGTGGAAGCTGTGGACATAAGCATTAGATCGTCACAGGTCTTATAAGGCAGGAGATGGACTTAAAGCCCCCTCCCCTGAAAATTTCAATAATATCCAATTTTAAGTAGAGAGTTAATATGCGTACGCACATGTGCGGTGAAGTTACAAAACAGCAATTAGGCGAATCAGTTGCATTATGCGGCTGGGTTCATCGTCGCCGAGATCATGGTGGTGTGATTTTCATTGATCTGAGAGATCGTGAAGGTTTAGTTCAGGTGGTTTTTAATCCTGAATCGGCAGAAACTTTTGCAGTGGCAGAAAGTGTGCGCAGTGAATATGTACTAAGAGTTGAAGGAACTGTTCGGGAGCGTTTAGAAGGAACTGTCAATCCAAATATGAAGACAGGTGAAATTGAGATACTGGTCAACCAGCTCGAAGTGCTTAATATATCTGAAACACCGCCCTTCCCTATTGAAAGCGATATTGAAGTAAACGAAGAAATGCGTTTGCGTTATCGATATATTGACCTTCGACGTACGGAAATGCAGAAAAAAATGCGTGTACGCAGGGATGTAACGCGTAACCTTCGTAATTTTCTTGATGAAAGAGAGTTCTTTGAAATAGAAACTCCCATCTTAACTAAAGCGACGCCGGAAGGTGCCAGAGACTATATTGTGCCAAGCCGTACGCATGACAATGCTTTTTTTGCATTGCCACAGTCTCCTCAGCTATATAAGCAGTTGCTGATGATTTCTGGCATGGACAAATATTATCAGATTGTACGCTGTTTCCGTGATGAAGATTTACGTGCAGACAGACAGCCAGAATTTACCCAGCTTGATATTGAAACATCGTTCATGAATGAAGATAAAATCATGGACATTATGGAAGAAATGATCAAAAAGCTGTTCTTAGATGTAATCAATGTTGATTTGGGTGATAAATTTCCTGTGATGACCTATCAGGAAGCGATGAGACTTTATGGGTCTGATAAGCCAGACCTGCGCATCCCCTTAAAGTTTGTCGATATTGCAGAGGATATGAAAGATGTTGATTTTAAAGTCTTCTCTGGACCTGCAAATGACCCAAATGGCCGAGTAGTTGCCTTAAAAATTCCTAAAGGCGCTGATTTAAGCCGTAAAGAAATTGATGGCCTGACTAAATATGTCAGTATTTATGGTGCAAGAGGCTTAGCCTATATTAAAGTTAATGATAGAATGGCTGGGCTTGAGGGGTTGCAGTCTCCAATCATTAAATTCGCACCGGCAGAAGTCTGGGAAAGCGTTTTAACTAAAACGGGTGCCGAAACAGGCGATTTGATTTTCTTTGGCGCAGACAAAGCCAGTATCGTTAATGAGGCTATTGGCGCATTAAGGGTTAAAGTCGGTCATGACCGCGGTCTTGCTGAAGGTGACTGGAAACCTTTATGGCTAGTTGATTTTCCCATGTTTGATTGGGATGATAAAAACCAGCGCTGGAATGCCATTCACCACCCTTTTACTGCACCTAGCTGTACTATTGAAGAATTGGAAGCTAATCCCGGACAAGCTTTATCCCGTGCTTATGATTTGATTCTAAATGGTACGGAAGTCGGCGGCGGTTCAATTCGTATCAACCATACAGATATGCAAAGTAAAGTCTTTGATATATTGGGTATTGGCGAAGAAGAAGCTAGGGACAAATTTGGTTTCTTACTGGATGCTTTGAAATACGGCTGTCCTCCACACGGCGGTGTGGCATTTGGTCTGGACAGATTGGTCATGTTAATGACAAATTCAGCTTCAATCAGAGATGTAATAGCCTTCCCCAAAACTCAGACAGCGGCTTGTCCATTAATGGATGCGCCAGCCGTTATCAATGATGCCCAGTTACGTGGATTAGGTATTAAATTGCGAGATCCATCGGGGAAGAAAGAAGAAAAGCAGGAAAATTAAGGCAATACACTTGCTGACTTCGCTTTTTTATAAGAGGGGCTTTAAGCTGTGATCTTTATTCAGGTCGCGACTGACTATCCCCTCCCTCCCCCCTCCTTAAATTAAGGGGGCTAAAACTGACGGTTTATTTTTTATGACTTCTACACAACTCCCTATTCAAGACTATGCATTGCTTGATGATGAAGAATGCAATGCCCGTATTGTTGCAGCCAAACAGAAGCTTGGTAAACGCTGTATTGTTTTAGGGCATCATTATCAGCGAAATGAAGTTTTTAAACATGCTGATATAACAGGTGATTCTTTAAAGCTATCCAGGGAAGCGAGCGAATCTGAAGCAGAATACATCGTCTTTTGCGGGGTGCATTTTATGGCAGAAGTGGCTGATATCCTGTCTCGCCCAAAACAAATTGCCATTTTGCCAGATTTGGCGGCAGGCTGTTCGATGGCAGATATGGCCAATGCAACTAATGTACAGAAATGCTGGGATGAACTGTCACAAATTATTGATGCAGAAAATGATGTAACACCTGTTACTTATATAAATTCAGCTGCAGATTTAAAAGCTTTCTGCGGACAACATGATGGTATTGTCTGTACTTCATCAAATGCACAAAAAGTCTTGGAGTGGAGTTTTTCAAACAAAGAAAAAATCTTGTTTTTCCCCGATCAGCATTTAGGCAGAACTACTGGCTTTCTGATGGGGATACCACTAGAACAAATGGTTGTTTGGCAATTCGGCAAGCCCATGGGCGGTTTAACCGAACAGCAAATTAAAAATGCCAAAATTATTTTATGGAATGGATTTTGTTCAGTTCACCAGGTCTTTAAACCTGAACATATTGACGAATTTAAAGAAAAACACCCAGAAACGAAAGTAATAGCCCATCCGGAGGCCTGTTTTGAGGTTTGTCAAAAAGCTGACTATATTGGGTCAACTGAAAATATACTTCGGGTTGTTAGAGAAGCTGAACCGGGTACACGCTGGCTGGTTGCCACAGAACTTAATTTAGTTAACCGCTTGCATGAAGAATGTAAAGATCAGGGAAAAAATGTACATTTTATGTCATCAACTTTAAGCATGTGCTCAACAATGTTTAGAACAGACCCACAGCATTTAGCTTGGGTATTAGAAAATCTAGTCGCTGGACATGTGGTTAATCAGATATCTGTTGATAAAGAAGAAGCGATGTTTGCTAAAAAAGCTTTAGATAATATGCTTGCCATTAAAATATAATTAACAGGCTTTCATTTAACCAAGGCAACTCGCAATAAATAACCCACCAATCTTGTTTGTCTTTTTATCCGTCTTCAGGGTTGCAACTTCGGTCACATAACTTGCTATGCTCCCTTCGTTGCGCCTTGAAGACGAATAAAAATTCTGCGCAATCTGGGTAGGTTATTTAATACGCGTTGCCTAAGACAAATCAGTTAGATCATGATTTATAGCACAAGTCTTATTTTGGGCCCTACTGATCTTTCTTTAACTAACTAATCTCCTAGGAATAAATCACTAGCTTTAGGTGGCTGGAATAATAAACTTAAATACTGCGCCGCCCTTCGAATTATTTTCTGCCCATATTTTACCGCCATGTCCTTCTATAATTTCCTTACAAATCGCTAAACCCAGTCCAGTCCCCCCTGCCCCAGTTTTTGTTTTACTGCTTTGAATAAATGCATTAAACACCGTTTTCAGCTCATCTTCCGGTATTCCTACTCCATTATCTTGCAATGAAAAGCATAACTCTTGGTTGTCGTTTTTTGATAGCGATGCTGTAATTGTATCTCCTATTGAACTAAATTTAATTGCATTTGACAAAAAATTAGTGATTACCTGCTTGATAGATGCAATATCAAATATGCCAGCAACAGGAAATTCAGGCTTGATTACCTCTATCTTTAACTGTAAATCGTTTATTCGCTGCTCCTGTTCACTATAGCAGCTTGCATAAACGTCTGCCAAATCGCCCTTTACCATATTAAACTCCATCTTACCGGCTTCAATTTTTGATAGATCAAGCAAATCATTAAGAAGCACTAACAAACGTTCCCCACTGACATTGATATTAGAGAAATATTTATGCAGTTTCTCCCGGGGCGCCGAATCTGATTTTTTGATTCCCATTTTTGAGAAACTCAAAATTCCATGCATTGGAGTCCGGAGCTCATGAGACATATTGGCTAAAAATGTAGATTTCGCCAAATTAGCGGCCTCAGCCTGTTCTTTAGCCTTGATAATGGTCTGCTCCGTTTTCTTCTGATCGCTAATATCACGGACAAAAGCTGAGAATTGATACTGTCCTTTATATATAATCGGCGAAATTGTTAATTCTATAGGGAATTCATGACCATCTCGATGTAAAGCTGTAATTTCGATTCGGGTATTAAGAATTGTGGGCTGCTTTGTGGCTAAAAAATTTTTTATTCCATTAATATGCTGTTCTCGGTATTTTTCAGGAATAATCAAATCATGCAAGTTTTGCCCAAATGCATTGCTATAAGTCCAGCCAAATATTATTTCGGCCTGTTTATTCCAATTAATGACAACTCCTATTTTATTTATCTGTATCACGGCATCCATTGCAGTATCAACAAGAATCTTAAGTCTTTCTTCTCCTTCAATAGAATGCCGGACCATAGCCGCTAACCTAAGCTCTTTTTCTTTTAAATTAACTGTTCTCTGGCGAACCTTTTCTTCAAGCTGTTCATTTAATTTTTGCAATGCATTTTCCGCTTCTTGCTTTTTAATGGCATTTAATTTGAACACTTCAACTGAACGGGCCATTTCGCCTATCTCTGTCTTTTGTTCGGCACCTAAAACCTTAACACTCAAGTTATTGCTAGAAAGCTGGGACATAATATGTGTAAGTCTAGAGATAGGCCCTACAATCTGACAATTCATTAGCCATATTGCAATAAATATAAATGATAGAAATGATAAGAGTGTAATGTAAAAAATTATATTGCCGGTGGCCTGTACAACTTGAAGGGCATTATTTAGCTGTTTTGCCCGAAATTCGTTATTGATAAATATTTCCCGCTGCAAATTTTTATATCCTTCCAATGCCAATCTATCATTTATAAAAACAACCTTGTCAATAGCCCGTGGAAGTTTACCTTCATCACTCATTTTATCTATGATTTCAAGGTTATCCCGATATGTCTGTACAACAGATAAAATATCTGAAAGTGCATTTTCTTCAATTACCGAAAGATTATGTTTTTTATACATTTCAACAAATGCTTCGATATTATCAGCCTCAAGGTTCACACGTGCAAATGTTTCAGGAGAATGGCGTAAAATATAGTTTTTGAAATTATGAACAAGTCCCCCATAGCCCATTGCTGTTCTAAGGGAGTTAAGCAGTAACGGCCGGCTATGGATATTGAGTTTATTGCCGTCTATGACATTTTCTTTAAGCTCTAATGTTTTGAGCGCCTCTAGGGCAAAGGTATCATCAATTTTTACAATCGCATCAATTTGTTTAGCGTTTTTGTTCTGTTGAATCAGCCGGTCAACCTGATTCAAAGCATCTTGATATGCATCTAGCATGTTTTCTATTTGCAATATTGCATTTTCTTCAGCAACATTGAGCTGCAAAGATTTATATTGTTCTAAACTGGCTTTTGCACCACCAAGACTAGCAATAATCGCCTTGGAATCATTTTTGCTCTGACGAAGAATATAATTTTTGAAGCGGTGAATCATCCCTCCGTAACCCAGCTCACTTCGCAATGCAATTAGGTTTCTTAGCCGGTCACTTCGATGAGCTTCAAATTCTAACCAAATCTCTTGTATTTGCCCCGTTTTAGATAGACTTATAGAGCTTAGCCATACAATAGCACTGCCTAATAAAAACAATCCTGCAATAAAAGCAATACTGGCTGTCTTTATCTTCATATAATTTCTTAATCTCCCGTTTTACAAAAGATTCCTCATTATTTAAATAATAGTATGTTGCTGAGGTTTGTCTAGCGGACTGTATGAAAACTGAAACTGCATACTATTTAAAAATCAAAAAAAGCCATCTCAACTGAGATGGCTTTAGATTTTGGACATTCAATATTTCTGCAATGACTTGCCTATATCAATTCTCTAGTCCGTCAACACGTTGAAAGCCACGGGGTAATGGAATCCCCCTTTTAGCCCTGCCTGCTAAATATGCTTCGATATCCCCACCCTTTATAGTCAGGTGCCTTTTTCCTGACAATATTTTAATCGTACCGTCTTTAGAAAATACGGCTATGGAAACAACTGCATCGCTTCCAGAGCTAAAATCGGCAGGCTTAATCTGTATCAACTTATTCCCTTTACCTTTAGATAACGCAGGCAATTCCAGTACAGGGAAGATCAATAGCCGTCCCTGCAAGGTCACAGTCGCAATTAAATCAGAATCCCTGTCTACAGGTGTCGGTGCCAGCGCTTTTGCTCCTGCTGGCAGAGAAATGACAGCTTTGCCAGCTTTGTTTTTACTTAACAGGTCTTTTAATTGCACTCTAAAACCATAACCTGCACTACTAGACATAATATACCAGTCATTAGCATGGCCAGAAAATAGCTGAGTAAACAGCGAACCGGCTGGTGGCTTTAGCCGTCCCGTCAATGGCTCGCCCTGACTGCGTGCAGAAGGCAAGTCATGAGTCGCAAGAGTATATACCCGTCCTACAGAATCTAATACATAAACAGGCTGGGTTGACCGCCCTTTAGCAGAATCCAGGTATTTATCGCCTGAGCGGTAGTTCAAACTTTGTACATCAATATCATGCCCTTTTGCAGCCCGAACCCAGCCTTTTTGGGACAATATGATAGTTAAGGGTTCGTTTGCAATTAATGCTGTGGCATCTAGGATCTGTGATGCTTTTCTTGAAACAATGGGTGAACGCCTATCATCTCCATATTTTTCGGCATCTTTTTCTAACTCAGTTTTAATCAGCCGGTTAAGTAAACGCTTGGAGCCTAACGTTTTTTCCAATGCCTGACGCTCTTTTTCCAACTCATCCTGCTCGCCGCGAATTTTCATTTCCTCGAGCTTTGCAAGATGCCTTAACTTTAATTCTAAAACGGCTTCTGCCTGAATATCGCTGATTCCAAACCGTTCCATCAGTACAGGCTTAGGCTTATCATATTCACGGATAATTGCAATTACTTCATCTATATTTAGATAGGCGATTAATAGTCCATCCAAAATATGAATTCTGGCCAATACTTTATCTAGCCTGTATTGCAATCTCCTGCGTACGGTTTCTGTTCTAAACTGCAGCCATTCAATAAGGATATCACGCAGATTTTTAACTACCGGCTTGCCATTTAAGCCAATCATATTCATATTAACGCGATAATTTTTTTCCAGGTCAGTAGTCGCAAATAAATGTGACATAACTGATTCTGTATCAATGCGTTTTGATTTTGGGATAACAACTAACCGAGTTGGGTTTTCATGATCTGATTCATCTCTCAAATCATCAATCATGGGCAATTTTTTAGCTATCATCTGGGCAGCAATTTGCTCTAGCAGCTTTGCACCAGATACTTGGTGAGGCAAGGCTGTAATGACTATGTGATGATCTTCCATCTCATATTTTGCCCGCATTTTTATGGAGCCATTGCCTGTGGTGTATATTTTATTTATATCTTCTGCGGAGCTTATTATTTCTGCCTGAGTTGGATAGTCCGGGCCTTTTACATAAGTAAGCAGTATTTCCAATGATGTTTCGGCATCATCTAAGAGCTGAATACAGGCACTAACGACTTCTCGCAAATTATGCGGAGGAATATCCGTTGCCATTCCCACAGCGATACCCATCGTTCCATTCAGCAAGACGTTGGGGAGTCTTGCAGGCAAGAGAACCGGCTCTTTCATGGTGCCGTCAAAATTATCGCTCCAATCGACCGTCCCCTGCCCCAGTTCGCTTAATAATGTCTGTGCATAAGCCGTCAGCCGAGATTCAGTGTAGCGCATGGCTGCAAAGGACTTTGGATCGTCAGGCGAACCCCAGTTGCCTTGTCCGTCAATAAGCGGATAGCGATATGAAAAGTCCTGAGCCATCAGCACCATGGCTTCGTAGCATGCAGAATCCCCATGCGGATGATACTTACCCAGCACGTCCCCAACAGTTCTTGCAGACTTTTTATATTTAGCAAGAGCATTTAAACCGAGTTCTGACATGGCATAGACAATGCGTCTCTGTACTGGTTTAAGTCCATCACCTATATGTGGCAGCGCTCTGTCTAAAATAACGTACATGGAATAATCCAGATACGCTTTTTCAGTAAAGTCCTTTAAGGGTAATTGTTCGAAGTTGTCCTGTATGCCCATTAATTTCCAATAACCGTTATTTGTCTGTAATTTTCTTGCTATAAAAAGGTTTTACTCATCTTCAAAAAGTAAGTCATCCTCTTCTGATTCAGCACCATCTGATACCAATGATTGTCTTTTTTCAATATAAGAATTTCTATAAAATTCATATTTTCCAAAAATAGAGGCTTCTTCTGCAGTTTTGTCAGTATCCAGGAGGTCAGCCCTTATATCAGTCAATTCAACAGAGTTGGTTGGGATGGAAATATAGGGTGCAAGATAGGATATCGGGTTCATTGCGGCATCACCTACTAGCCCAAATGCTCCTCTGGGTGAACTTGGGCCTAAAAGAGGAAGTACCAAATAGGGGCCAGTTGGCACTCCCCAGCGGCCTAATGTCTGTCCAAAATCTTCATTATGCTTCGGCAGGTTTACTGTTGAAGCAACGTCAATCAACCCGCCTAGGCCGGCGGTCGTATTGACTAGAAATCGAGAAAAGTCTAGTCCAGACTGTGAAAATTTGCCTTGCAGTGCATCATTAACAAAAACCCCAATATCATCAATGTTACTAAAAGCATTTGTAAAAGCAATATCTAAAAATTCAGGTGTTATCCACCGATAGCCTTTGGCTATGGGTTTCATTGCGTAATCATCCAAGCTTTCGTTAAAGGAGTGAACTTTTCTATTCCAGCCTTCCCAAGGGTCCCTTTCATCAATCACCTCAGTCGTAGCACAGCCACTTAGTGAAACTAATAAAACAGTCCCGATTAAAATATTATTTTTTTTATTTTGCATTTTTTCCTCTAAAACTAGACTTTAAACAGTTAGATAAAATTGGTTAAGGTGATCCATTTTATTGAAAAACATCTCATAGAAGTAAAATTAAACAGCTTTCAGTTTTAATATGCCCTTTTTCTCCAAAGAAGCCTTAATAAAAAAAGTTGTATAGCCTTTTATTTGTCCTGCGCCAATTTTATTCACACAGCGATAAGGTCAAAATTCTATGTTAAATTTCGAGAACTTATTAAATCCTCACTCCTAAAACCGATTCTAATGGTAGGATGATATTAAATTTACAGTTATAAACATAGTACAAACTTTATTTTTTTAATAATATTACATTTAAATGGATATAAACCACAATCCTTTAGGCAACCGATTTAGAGGCTATCTTCCCGTTATTGTCGACATTGAAACTGCAGGGTTTAATGCAAAAAAAAACCCATTATTGGAAATAGCCGCCGTTATTGTAGAGCCTGATAGCCGGGGTTTTTTGCAATTGACTGAAACGCATGCAAGTAATATCAATCCGTTCAGCGGATCAGAGTTGGATGAAGCCGCATTAAAATTCACTGGCATTGATCCTTATCACCCGTTTCGCATGGCTGTAGATGAAAAAGAAGCATTAAGTAAAATCTTTAAACCTGTCAAAGAAGCCGTAAAGCGCAATGATTGTACAAGAGCCATTCTCGTGGGACATAACCCCGCTTTTGACATGAATTTTCTAAATGCCGCTATCGATAGAACAAAAACAAAACGCAGCCCTTTTCACCCGTTCAGCAGCTTTGATACTGCGACGTTAGGAGGGCTGGCTTACGGCCAAACAGTTTTGGCAAAAATAGCCAAAGCGGCTGAACTGGAGTGGGATAGTGAAAAGGCGCATTCCGCACTTTATGATGCAGAACAGACGGCAAAACTCTTTTGCATGATAGTGAATCGCTGGAAAGAAATGGAAGAGCAGACTCAAGACTAAAAAGCAAAAGCCTGTGGTCTTTCGTCTGTTCTTAAATCAAGCGGCTTTTTTCAGTATCTCTTGCAATTCGCCTTTACTATGAAGATCCATAATAATGTCACAGCCACCCACTAGCTCACCATTAACATAAAGCTGTGGGTAAGTTGGCCAGTTTGAATATTCTTTAAGTGCTTCTCTCACTTCTAGGTCTTCAAAAATATTGATGTACATAAACTGTACACCGCAATCTTTTATCGCTTGAACCGTCTGTGCAGAAAAACCGCACTGAGGGAAGTCTGGAGAACCTTTCATATATAAAACAATGGGGTGACTCCCAAGCTGATCTTTAATTCTTTCTATTACATCCATTATATTTACTCAATACATTAATAACCCAGTAATTTTATCAAGTTTTATGCCTAAAAAAATTTTATTTTAAAAATACGGTTGCACTTAGTCTACCAGCAACATGCTGTTATATTAATCAAATAAGCACCATCTTGACGGCCGCTTGCAACATCCCTTCCAATTTTCCTTTGCTGTGAAGATCCATGATAATATCACAGCCTCCAACCAGCTCTCCCTTCAAATAAAGCTGGGGATAAGTTGGCCAGTTTGAATAGTCTTTGAGTGCCTCTCGAACTTCAGGTTCTTCTAATATATCGACATACATAAATTGTACGCAGGAATCTTTCAATACCTGAACAGTTTGCGCTGAAAAACCGCACTGTGGAAAGTCTGGAGAACCTTTCATATATAAAACAATGGGATGACTTGCAAGTTGCTCTTCAATTATTTCGATTACATCCATTATATTTCACTCGGCATATTAATAACCTAGTAATCTTATCAAGTTTTATCTTTAAAAAAAATCTTATTTTAATGCAATCACACTTGCCAGTTTTTGTGTTCCCGATATAATGGAAAGTTTTTCGCAGAAAAATATTTAGCTTCGGCATAAACAACCATCAAAAAAACAGTAATGTCTAGTCATATCATGCCAACCTATGGACGCCTGCCGATTTCCTTTGAACGGGGAGAAGGTGTATGGCTATGGGATCAATCAAATATACGTTATCTCGATGCTTTGTCAGGCATTGCCGTCTGCAACCTGGGGCACGCTCACCCGGCAGTTCATCAAGCCATTTGTGAGCAAAGCAAAAAACTGCTGCATACTTCTAATTTATATGGCATAGCCTCCCAGGAAGCTTTGGCGGATAAGTTGATTGAAAAAAGCGCAATGGAAAATGTTTTTTTCTGTAATTCAGGTGCAGAAGCTAATGAAGCGGCCATAAAAATTTCCCGCCTTTACGGCCACCAGAAAGGCATTGACAATCCTTGCATTCTAGTAATGGAAAAAAGCTTTCACGGCCGAACCCTGGCAACATTAAGTGCGACAGGAAATCCAAAAGTTCAGGAAGGATTTTCGCCGCTGGTCGATGGTTTTATTCACATCCCTTACAATGATATTGATGCTGTTGACTCTGCCATTAAGAAATACAGCAATATAGTGGCTATTTTAGTCGAACCTATACAGGGCGAAGGCGGTGTACATATTCCTGCCCCCAATTATCTTAACCGGATTCGTAATTTATGCGATCAGCACGATTTATTGATGATGCTTGATGAGATACAGACAGGTATAGGCCGAACGGGAAAATTTCTTGCCTATCAGCATAATTCAATTATCCCTGATGTCTGTACTTTAGCAAAGGCATTGGGCAATGGCGTTCCAATTGGAGCCTGCCTTGCCCGTGGCAAAGCAGCCAAACTGCTTACTGCTGGAAAACATGGCTCAACCTTTGGGGGCAACCCGTTAGCCTGCAGCGCAGCGCTTGCAGTTTTAAATACACTTGATGAATACAATATTATTGAGCACGTAGAAGCTAAAGGTTCTGAGATATGTGCAGGCTTTATCGGCAGACTAAAAGACAACACTGCTGTTTCTAATATAAGAAATAAAGGCTTAATGATTGGTATTGACCTTGCTTTCCCCTGTGTAGAAATAGTTAAAATGGCGCAGGAAAATGGTTTGCTGATTAATGTCACTGCCAACAGCACCATACGATTATTGCCACCTTTAATTATTGATTCAGAACAAATTGAATTGCTGACAGAAAAATTGTCAGTCATTATTGATGAATTTACAACACGCTATAAATAATGATGCAACCTAGACATTTTATTAGTCTGCTAGACCTATCAAGTACGGAATTTCGCACTTTAATTGGCAGGGCTAGCGAATTAAAACACAATAGAAACCCTGACTTTCAACCGCTGAAAGGACAAGTATTGGCAATGATTTTTGAAAAGTCATCAACCCGTACCCGAATTTCTTTTGAAACAGGCATGACCCATTTTGGCGGCAGCGCATTGTTTTTATCATCAAGAGATACCCAGTTAGGACGAGGCGAACCATTGGAGGACAGCGCAAGGGTCATCTCCAGCATGGTTGATGGCATTATGCTGCGAACCTTTGCCCATGAATCAGTAACCACTTTTGCAAAATATTCCAGTGTTCCTGTCATTAATGGGTTGACTGAATTATTGCACCCCTGTCAGCTGCTTGCCGATATGCAGGCCTACTTTGAGCATAGAGGTGATATTGAAGGGAAAACAGTGACCTGGATAGGTGATGGAAACAATATGTGCCATTCATATATTAATGCAGCCCGCGTACTTGATTTTAGGCTTAATATTGCCTGTCCTGTGGGTTATTTACCAAATCAGGCAATAGTCGATGCTGCCGGTGACCGGGTCAATTTTTTCAGCAGTGCTGAACAGGCCAGCATACACTCTGACTTAATTGTAACTGATGTTTGGGCCAGTATGGGACAGGAAGAAGAACAGAAAAAACGTGAGATTTCATTTAAAGAGTTCCAGGTCAATGCGACTGTTATGAATGTAGCCAATAATGATGCTTTATTTATGCATTGTCTCCCTGCCCATAGAGGGGAAGAAGTGACAGCTGATGTGATTGATGGTTCGCAAAGTGTAGTTTTTGATGCTGCTGAAAACCGTTTGCATGCACAAAAAGCTTTATTGGAGTTATTACTCTCTTAATCAATACTTTAAAATTTATGTTTTTAGCTTTAACCGTTTTGAAAGGCCCATCCGTGAAAAAAATATTAAGTCTCTTTATTGCTTTAATCTGCATAAGCAGCTCTGCTAATGCAAAATCAGTCTATGTAACTGACAACATGAAATTCACTCTGAGAAGCAGTGAAAATAATCGCAGCAAGATTCTCAAAATGCTGCCTAGCGGTACAAAACTTACCCTGATTAGCGAAAACCCAAAGACTTATTACAGCAAGGTTAGAACTAAAAGTGGGGTTGAAGGCTATATTTTAACCAGACATACATTGAATAAGCCTATCAATAGCTGGTATTTAGCTGAAGCCAATAAAAAACTTGAGACTCTTGAGAAAGAGTATGAGCTTATGAAAAAAGAATTGGACCAGCTAAAAGGCAATAACAGTGAAACATTGACTTCTAATCAGTCATTATCCGCAGAACGTGACAAATTAAGCAAAGAACTTAATGATTTACGCCAGACTGCTGCAAATGCTGTACAGTTAAAACATGACAGAGATGAATCCAGAAAAAAAATAATTTCATTAAGCAATGAATTAAAAGAAGTTAGCCATGAAAACCAAATGCTTAAAGACAGCGCCAACCAGGACTGGTTTTTATATGGTGGCATCCTGTCTTTATTTGGTGTAATCCTGGGATTCATTCTGCCAAAATTACGCTGGCATCGAAAAACTAATAATTGGGATACTTTTTAACAGCAGATGATAGACACAAAGTTAAAAAGCGGCCTCTTTTTATATATACATTTAGGAAAATTTTATGGCAAATTCAGCTGATAAGCCCTCCCGTTCATTTTCATCTTTAGTTGTTGATGGTATGGAGCGTGCGCCTAGCCGTGCCATGCTGCATGCGGTAGGATTTAAAAATGAAGACTTTAAAAAACCGCAAATCGGTATTGCATCTACCTGGAGCATGGTTACTCCCTGCAACATGCATATCAATAACCTGGCAGATAACGCTGCCAAAGGTGTTGATGATGCAAATGGAAAAGCGGTAATCTTCAATACTATTACCATTTCTGACGGCATCTCCATGGGTACTGAAGGAATGAAATATTCTTTAGTCTCACGTGAAGTTATCGCTGATTCCATTGAAACAGTTGTTGGCTGCCAAGGTTTTGATGGCGTTGTTGCCATAGGCGGCTGCGATAAAAATATGCCAGGATGCATGATTGCAATCTCGCGTTTAAACCGCCCAGCTATCTTTGTATATGGTGGCACCATTTTGCCGGGCTGTCATAAAAATCAAAAACTGGATGTGGTGTCAGTGTTTGAAGCTGTTGGTGCCAGAGCAAATAATAAAATTGATGATGCAGAACTAGCAGCCATAGAAGAAAAAGCCATTCCCGGCGCAGGGTCTTGCGGCGGTATGTATACTGCCAACACTATGGCATCAGCTATTGAAGCTTTAGGCATGAGCCTGCCAAACAGTTCAGCTCAGGCAGCTATTTCTGAAGACAAACGGATAGATTGTGAACGTGCCGGAGCGGCAGTACTGGAACTATTGAATAATAATATTAAACCTAGTGATATTATGACCAAAAAGGCATTTGAGAATGCCATTACTATTATTATTGCTTTAGGAGGTTCCACCAATGCTGTTCTGCATATAATAGCCATGGCAAATGCTGCAAATGTTGACATTTCGCTGGATGATTTTACCCGCATTGGTGCTCAAGTACCTATGCTGGCCGATTTAAAACCCAGTGGCCGCTATCAGATGGCCGAGCTTATTGAAATAGGCGGCATTCAGCCATTAATGAAAATATTGCTGGATAAAGGTTTATTGCATGGCGACTGTTTAACGGTAACAGGAAAAACATTGGCAGAAAATTTAGCTGATGTTAAGTCATATCCCGAAGGCCAGGATATGATAAGGCCGATAGATAATCCTATCAAAAAAGACAGTCATTTAGCCATTTTATATGGAAACCTGGCAACACAGGGTTCAGTGGCCAAAATTACAGGCAAAGAAGGTTTGATTTTTACTGGTTCTGCCAAAGTGTTTGATGCTGAAGAAGAAGCTTTGCAAAGTATCCTTAACGGCGATATTGTTAAAGGTGATGTAATTGTTATCCGCTATGAAGGCCCCCAAGGTGGGCCCGGCATGAGAGAAATGCTATCGCCCACTTCAGCCGTTATGGGAAAGGGGCTGGGGCAGGATGTTGCCTTAATTACCGATGGACGCTTTTCTGGCGGAACTCACGGCTTTGTTGTTGGACATATTACTCCTGAAGCTCATGCCGGGGGGGCTTTAGCTATCGTTGAAAATGGTGATAAAATTACCATTGATGCCGAAACTAAACAGCTATCATTGCATTTAGATGATGAGGCTATCGCACTGCGCTTAGAAAAATGGCGACAGCCTGCGCCAAAATATACCCGCGGTGTTTTGGCAAAATATGCAAAACTTGTTAGCTCTGCATCTAAAGGTGCGGTGACTGATAATTAATATAACAGGTAAAAAATTGAAGTGAGGCTTCTGCCTTGCCTTGTCTAAATCCAGCAAGGCAGAAGCCTCACTTCACAAATGTCAAAACAGGCACTGCTTTATCCTAATACTCTCATGCCGATCACACCAACAAATTTTGTAAACTGGTTTAGAGACTCTTCACCTTACATCCATGCTCACCGCAATAAAACCTTTGTTATATATTTTAGTGGCGAAACGGTTATGGATGATTGTGACAACTTAATTCATGACTTTGCCCTGCTCAAAAGTTTAGGCATTCGTCTGGTTTTAGTCCATGGCATACGCCCGCAAATTGACCAACGGCTTAAGCTGCAGAATATCCATTCTGATTTTTATAAAAACCTGAGAATTACTGATGGCCCTGCATTGCAATGTGTTAAAGAAGCGGCAGGCCTGGTCCGTGTGGAAATTGAAGCATTGCTGTCCATGGGCCTTGCTAATTCGCCTATGGCCGGTGCCAAAATAAAGGCTGCCTCTGGCAACTTTGTTATCGCCAGGCCATTAGGAATTATAGATGGCATTGATTACCAGCATACTGGAAAAGTGCGTCGTGTAGAGCATGATGCTATTCATCAGCAACTGGATCAGGATAATGTAGTGCTAATCTCCCCTATTGGCTATTCGCCCAGCGGAGAAGTTTTCAACCTAGGTGCAGAACAGGTTGCAACTGAGATTGCCATTGCCTTAAAAGCCGAAAAACTTATCCTATTAACTGAACATAGCTGTACAGAGGGTCAACAGCTGATTCAGCAAATGACATTAACTGAAGCAGAATTACGGCTGCAGCAGGAAATAGAAGAAACGTTGCTTCACTCATTAAGTGCAGCCATTCAAAGCTGCCAACAAGGTGTTGACCGCGTGCATCTAATCAATCGAAAAATTGATGGTGCCTTATTATTAGAGCTTTTTACCCGAGACGGAACTGGTACGCTGATTAGTGCCAACCCTTTTGAATCCATTCGCTCGGCAAATTTAGATGATATTGCAGGCATTTTAGAACTGATAAAGCCCCTAGAAAAGCAAGGTTTTCTTGTTAAGCGCTCCAGAGAAAAACTGGAAATGGAAATAGATGATTATATTGTCATTGAACGCGATGGACTGATTATTGGCTGTACGGCCTATCACCTTATGCATGATAAAAAGTCGGCCGAAATTGCCTGCCTGGCAGTACATCCTGACTACCAAAAATCAGCACGGGGCAATAATCTGCTAGAACATTTAATTTCACTGGCTAAAAAACAGCACTTGAGAAAATTATTTGTCTTATCCACTCAAACCATGCATTGGTTTATTGAGCGTGGATTTAAGGCAACCGATATTGACACATTGCCCGAACAGCGCAAAGAGTTTTATAACTACAAGAGGAATGCTCAAGTCCTTTGCAGGAAAATTTAACAGTGGAATCGCCTTTAGTTATTTTACAGATTTCTGATTTGCATATTCTTGCTAGTCAAGGAAAAACTATGGCAGGCGTTGATACCGAGCATTCCTTTATCAGTTTGCTTGAATATTTACACTGCACCTATAACACCATTGATTTACTTCTGGTCACTGGGGACTTAGCAGAAAACCCTAGTCAATCAAGCTATCAGAGAATCTACCAGGCACATAACACGTATCAGACCCGGACTATTTGTCTGCCAGGCAATCATGATGATTTTACTTTAATGCGACAGATCTTCGCAGACAAGAAAATTAATTGCGATAAGCAACTGCAATTTAAACATTGGCAGATCATTTGTCTTAATAGTCAAAAAATAGGATCTGCCAAGGGCTATCTAGCGACTTCTGAACTGGATTACCTGACAGACAGTTTAAATAGGCATCCTGAATTAAATGTCCTGATCGCCGTTCATCATCCCCCCATTCCTACTGATAGCCAATGGATGGATACCATGATGATTGAAAATAGCGATGAGCTGTTTTTGCGCCTTAAAGGTCGCACTCAAGTCAAAGCTATAACCTGTGGTCATATACATCAGGAAATGGAAGGTAAGGAACAGGATAAAATAATTCTTGGAACGCCCTCAACTTGTTTTCAATTCAAACCATTTAGTGATGAATATGAACTGGATAACAGAAAACCGGGCTACAGAATATTCTTGCTTCATTCTAACGGGCAGTTTGAATCCGCCGTTCACCGTTTACCCGCCTAAGGAATGAAGCATAGATATTGATTTAAAAGGTAAGCGATTAATTGTTAGCATAATTCCCAGTCACTAAAAGCCATGCCACACTATCCTCTGTGATTAACAGAAGAGGCATTATAATGGTATCAGTACGAAACCAGCAGACAAAACATATCTGGTCAGAACATCTCGCGCAGTGGCTGGCATCGGGTCTATCTCAGGCCGCTTATTGTGATTGGATTGCTCGATATATCCGTTCCCACCCTTTACAGAAGAAAGATGCTTTGCTGTTCAGCGCGGAGACTAAATCAGCCCTGAAATGCCTTCAATAATTCATCCTGAACCATATAGGGTTCTTCGCCCTTTTTAGGCTGTACCTGCTGATAGTTTCCATCACTTTGCAATAGCCATGATTGCGTATTATCCTTTAGGTAGCTATCCAAATCACTAAGTACTCTGTCATGCAATTTCGGATTTTCTATTGGAAAACAAGTTTCAACGCGATTGAACATATTTCTGTTCATCAAGTCGGCACTTGCCCCATACACTTCCCAGTTATCCGCATTATTAAAGGCATAAACACGGGTATGCTCCAAAAATCGGCCAATAATTGAACGGACTTCTATGTTTTCTGAAACACCTTTTACGCCAGGCCTTAAACAGCAAACGCCTCGGACAATAAGCTTAACTTCTACTCCTGCCTGAGATGCCCTATATAAAGCCTGTATTAGCTGTTCTTCAACAACTGCATTGACTTTTATAATTATTTTTGCCGACTTGCCGTTTGTCTTATTCTCTATTTCCCTTTCAATTTTAGCCAAAAGACCGCTATGTAAGGTAAATGGTGACTGTAACAGCTTAACCAGCTTAGTCACTTTACCTAAACTGGTTAACTGTACAAAAATCCGTCGAACGTCCTCGCCCAATTCTTTGTTGCAGGAAAATAGGCCATAATCAGTGTATAGCCTTGCCGTTTTAGGATGGTAATTACCCGTACCTAAATGTACATAGTTGCGCAATGTTTTGCCTTCTTTTCTCAGTATCAGACACATTTTTGCATGTGTTTTATAGCCTACCACTCCATAAACCACGTGTACCGCCGAATCCTGCAGTTTAGCGGCTAAGCCAATATTTTCTTTTTCATCAAACCGTGCGAGCAATTCAATAACAACAGTAACCTCTTTCCCAGCCTGAGCAGCTTTGATTAGTGCGCTGACAATAGGAGAATCAACCCCTGCCCTATAAAGCGTCTGTTTAATGGCTAACACATTAGGATCAAAAGCTGCCTGACGGATAAATTCAACAACAGGTAAAAAGGATTCATAGGGATGATGCAATAAAACATCCTGTTTTTTTATTGCATCAAAAATATTTTTCTTTCGCCCCAATTTTGAAGGTGCATATGGTTTAAATGGCTGAAATTTAAGGTCAGGACGATCAATTAAACTATAAATTTCCTGGACTCGACTTAAATTGACAGGTCCTTTAGCAAGAAAAACCCGTTCAGGGTTTAGTCTAAAGCGTTCCTTTAAGAAAAAAACAGTTTGTTCGGGGCATTTGTCATCTATTTCTATACGGACTTCATCACCATAGTTGCGCATGACCAATTCGCCTTCTACCGCATGAAGCAAATCATCAATGGCATCATCGTCTACAAAAAAATCACTGTTTCTGGTCACTCTGAATTGATGGCAGCCTTTAACTGTCATGCCATTAAACAGCTGATTAACAAAAGCATGAATAATGGATGAGAGAAATACAAAGTCATGAGTCCCACTATCAGTTTCTTCAGCTGGCAGCTGGATGATACGCGGCAATGCTCTGGGAACCTGCAGGATAGCACGCCCACTGTTTCGACCGAAAGCATCTTTGCCTGTCAGGGAAATAATAAAATTTAAACTTTTATTTAAAATTCTCGGAAAAGGGTGAGCAGAATCAAGCCCAACTGGTGTCAGAATTGGCAGCAATTCGACGTTAAAATACTTTTCCAGCCATTTCTTTTGTACGTCCGTCCATTTATCCCTGCGAACAAAACGAATATTTTCTTCTTCCAGTTTAGGAATTAAGATATTGTTCAACACTTCATACTGCTCTTCAACCAACTCATGAGCTTTAACAGTTATTCGTTCAAGCTGCTCGTGCGGCGTTAATCCATCAGAACTGACAGCAATAGGGTCAATATTGGCCATTTGCAATACGCTGGCTACACGCACTTCAAAAAATTCATCTAAATTAGAGCTGGAAATGCATAAATAATTAAGCCGTTCTAGCAAAGGGACTGTTTCTTTTTTAGCCTGAGCTAAGACCCTGACATTAAATTCCAGCAGGCTTAATTCTCGATTAATATAGTATTCTGGTTTTTCTAATTCGTTTATTTCCATTTGATCTTTTGTCTGACTCTTTCAAAACTCATTATTTTTAATAAGCTAATAGTGGGGGTGGGTAGCAAATCTTTTTATTTTATACCCTTTATATGACAATTTTATGTCATATAAAGCTTCACTTTCTATTGCCTTGCAATCCACCGGTATGAATGGCGATTATTTTTTGCCCTGCTTTAAAATGGTCTTGCCGAATTAAATCATACAGGCCATAAAACATCTTTCCAGTATAGACCTGTTCCAGCTCAATAGCATGCCGTGCTGTAAAGTTTTCCATAAATTGGAGCAGTTCCTCATTGTATTTTGCAAAACCGCCAAAATGATAATCCAATAAAACAGTCCAGTTAAGGTGGCTGGAAATATTTAGCCTTTCTATGTCCCTAGTTAAAAAATCTCCGCCTTTTAATGCAGAAAAACCAAATATTTCATGATCATCTGAACTTGCTTCAATCAATCCTGCCAGTGTTGTTCCAGTACCGCATGGCACACATAAAAAGTTAAAATCCAAATCAATTTCGGCTACTATTTCTGTAACACCCTTTAAGGCTAATTTAGTTGCGCCACCTTCTGGCAGCCAGTATTCGCCAGCCTGTATTCCGGGTAATTCATCATATCGTTTATAGTTTCTTAGAGCTCTATAGTCAGTTCGTGAGACAAATATTAATACCATTCCCCATTGCTGAAGATCAAGTAAAGTGGGACTATATTTTTTAGGTCTCTCTCCGCGAATATACCCAATCGTTTTTAGATTTAACTGCTTACCCACATAGGCCAAAGCATGTAAATGATTGGAATAAGCCCCGCCCATGCTGATGATGGTGTGGGCTCCATTCTGTAAAGCATGATTAAGAATATATTTAAGTTTTCGCCATTTGTTTCCAGAAATGATGGGGTGAATTAAATCGTCCCGCTTAACCCATAAATCTATTTTTTTTTGATCTAATACCGGATCAAATACTTGTGTTAAAGTGGATGGCCTGAAAGTTTTCTCGAGTTCAGCAAGTTTAGGATGCATAAATGACTTTAGGGATGCGCATATTCCCTAGCTTGTTTTATAGCCCAAGCCACATCTGCCGCCTGTCTGTTTTCTTTTACATCATGTACTCTAAACATCGGCACCCCTGACATAACTCCAAGCGCTGTAGTTACAGCTGTTGCAGTGACTAATTCTGTTGGCTCAGATACATCACAAAGACTGCCCATAAAACGTTTTCTGCTTGTGCCTAGCAGTACGGGATAGCCAATAGCCGCAATTTTCTCTAAATGAGCTAACAAATTGATATTGTCCGCCCTTTTCTTCCCAAAGCCAATGCCCGGATCCAGCACAATATTTTCTTTTTTAATCCCTGTCGCCATGGCCTCTTCTGCCCTATTCTTTAATGCCTGGCAAATCTCAGTAACTACATCGTTATAGCTAGGATTATCCTGCATATTTTGAGGCGTTCCCTGCATATGCATTAATATGATGGGCACGTCATATTTACTGGCTATAGTGAGAATATTTTTATCCCCCTGCCCTGCTGAAATATCATTAATTATATTGGCCCCCGCGTCTAAAGCGGCTGTTGCTACACCACTTAAGGTGGTATCAATACTGATCAATAACTCAGCTGAAAACGCTGACCTGATAGCCTTAATCACTGGAACAACACGTAAAATCTGTTCCTCCTCAGAAACTGAAGTGGAACCTGGGCGTGTTGACTCCCCCCCAACATCAATAATATCAGCCCCTTCCCTGACCATTATTGCTACCTGTTCGACAGCCTTTTCAATCTGGGTATATTTGCCGCCATCAGAAAAGCTGTCTGGAGTAATATTTAAAATGCCCATAATGAGGGGTTTTCTGATTTTATTGAACATAAATTCTATTTAAATTGTACATATGCAGGAAAAAGTGACTAAAAAAATAACTTTTGGCGCTCAATATAGAAGTCATTTAAATTCAGAAAGTTCCAAAATTTTTCAATTCTTGTCCATTATCTTCAGTGTTTTTTTCATCAGCAGAATCATTGGCCTTTTCTATAGCGACCTGTCTTTGCAATATCGCACTGTATCTTAAAGAGAGCAATTCAGAGTCATTTGGAAACACTTTCAAGCCTTCATTGGCAGAATCTATAGCCTTATCAATTTTTTCTGCAGATATAGCGGCTTTTATTGACTCATAATATTGCTTTTTAAGCATACCCAGACCTTTACTGGCCTCTTTGCTGTTGGGATCAAGCAGCAGAGCTTTATTGTACGATTCAAATGCATTACTGCCGGCAGGGCTGGTAAATTGTCGCATTATCAGCTGTTTTTTTGCTTGGCCTAAAAGGGTTTTAATATGCCTATCGATAATATTCTTAGTTTCAGAAGCTGCAATAACGGCTTCTTTATGGAATGGATCGTCTAGTCCTTTAGATGATAGCAGAGCAATTTTTTTTGCATTTTCTAGTGCCTCTTCATAGCTTTCTTTATTTAATGACCTTAGAACGGCAGATTCTAATTGAGCAAGAATATTCAGTATTCCCTGCTTAGCTTCCCTGTTATTATTATCAAGCGCATCAATCTCCTGATAGGTTTTATAGGCATTGTCATTCTCGGGCTTGGTAAGTCTTAAGCTCTCAAACTGCCGTTTTGCCTGTTTGAGCAAAGCATTTATCTTATTATGTTTTTTTGACTGCTTTAATTCAGCTGTAATTTGCATTTCTAGCTGAATAAGACCTTTACTGTCTGGATAGACCTTTAGACCTTTGGAAACAGAAAGCAGACTTTTTTCTAAACTGCCTTTTATATATTGCTTTTTTGCCTGATCCAAATAGTACTTCCCGATACTCTGTACTCCTTCTTTTGCACGTTTGTCATCAGGTGCTGCTGCGAGTATTTCCTGATAGGTTTGATAAGCATTATCCTTTTCAGGAGCAATAAACTGTGAATTAGAAAATTGCAGTTCGGCGATGGTATGCAGAGTTGCAATCATCGCTTTCTCTGGCATCTTATGACGCTGGGTTAATTTAGAGGCAACTGTCTTTTTTGTCTGTCCTTTTATACTGTCTTTCTGTGGATATTTTTTTTCAGGATCATTCATCTGGACCGAAGACAGGTCTTTAACTGGAATATTTTGTAAATTATTAGACCATTCGATTTGCGAATCTTTGGATACTGAAATAAACAAGCCGGGTAAAAAAAGCAGTGCCAAAATAACACCTAAAACAGCCAAGATAAAAATCGATGAAAAAAACCAAGGTGTTTTTTTGATTGATATTCCCGTATGCCCGTTGATGACTTCATCAATTAGCTCAGAACGAATTTCATGTTTTTGCAGCTCACTGCCACGCAATAAAGCTTTATCACAAACCCGATTAATAATGGCAGGGATTCCTTTACTGTATTCATAAATTGTGGAGCAGGCCTGTTCGCTAAATAACGTCTTGTTCTGTACACCTGCCAGATGTACCTTATGGTTTATATACTCTTGCGTGTCTTCCTGTGATAAGGGCTTAAGTAAACACTGTGCTATGGTATTCTGCATTAAACTAGGCAGGCCAAAGTCATTTAACAGCTGTCTTAACTTGGGCGCTCCGACTAAAATCAATTGCAAAACCAGGTTGTTTTCAGTATTTAGCCTCAAAAGCAGTTCAATAGCTTTTAAAGCATCAGCCGTCATACTGTCAGCATCATCAATAATCAGGATAGTTGCCCGCTTATCTTGTTCAACTAGGTGAGTATTTGAAAAACCCAGCTGCATTAATTTACGATGAGCTTCAAAGCTATCGGCGTCCTGCTCAAAACTTGTTATTATCTGCTGGAAAAAATCCTGGGAAGATTCAAGACGCGCATTAATAAGCCTTATATTGGAATCTTGCTGCAAATGGTCATGCACATAGTTAATGAAGGTTGTTTTACCCACCCCTTTTTCACCAAGTACAAGAGTCAAGGCAACATTTCTATCCAGACTACTGACTAAAGTGGGCAGCACCATTGCGTAATTTTGGCTTGTAAAAACAAGGTCACAATCGCTGTATGCGATCTGTGAAAATGGCATGTATTGAAAACCAAAAAAATTTTTATACATAATTCAGATATTAAATATCATATGATCGTTCTTAAAAATGATATTTTAATAATACCCGAAATTAAACCTTTGCTCAGATATTAATGTTCAATATGAGGGGCTGACACGTTATGTTAAGATATTTTGAAAGTTAAAAGGAGGAAGAATGTTTAAAAAAAATCAGATTGCCATTTTTTTACTGATACTGATTACTTTAATAGAACCTGCAAACGCTTTAGATTTGAGGGTGCAGCCTCGCTTTAAAACGGGGATTCAATTTTATGAATTTGAACAGCCGGCTTTCCAGTTATCAGCTCAGGATATTGAGGGCAAGTTTCCGGATATGCAGAGCAGTGTAAAGTTTAGTGACTGGCTACCGTTTGTAAGCGGCGGTGCAACTGTTTTTATCGATCGTTTTTTTGTAGACTTTGATGCGCAATATTTATTCAATGGACAGGCTAATTCTGATTTTTCCAGTCAGAGTTTTGTTGAAGGCGGAGACCGTCTTCCCATAGATGCCGTTATCTCACAAAATAGTGTGCTGAATGCGGATTTCAATCGTTTCGAATGGGCTGTTTCAGCTGGCTTTGAGGTAATCGATAATCTGGTGATTTTCGGTGGCTATAAATATGCCAAAATCAATAGTACCAGCGGCATTCAAGGTGAAATTACTAGCTTTCAACCCAGCGATATTAACAGAACGCCTATTTCACTGCTAACAGGAAGACCGATAGGAGAGGTTGGTCTTGATTTTGAGTATAAAGGGCCTTTCGTTGGTATGAATTATAGCTGGAGAATTCAGCAGGGCTTTTTGGATGGCGGGCTATCTTTTAACTTTGCAGCCGCATTTTTGGATAGTAAAACTCGCATTGACACCAGCAAACTTTCAGTGAAATCCATTACCGGAGCAGTTGTTCCCCTTAATATCGGCAATAGCCATTTTAAAGAACTGAAAGGTGATAGCACAGGGTTTTCATTTGGACTAGGTTGGCAGGGTTTAACATCTATTGAAGGTCTTACCTATTTAATGGGTGTAACAGGCTACCATTATCAATTTGAAGGGAACGCAACGGTTGAAAACCGAGTTCGTATAGATTTCGGGTTAGCTTACGCCATCGATTTTTGATATTTATGCACCTAAGAATATAATAAATTCTTGGTATATTAAAAGTCAGTCAGCAGAAAAAAAGCCAATCTATTTTACGAAGGATTTTTGTTTGTCTTCGGTGCTATTGAGAAGGATGCATAGCTGGCTATGCTGGTTTAAATCCAATTTGATAGCGATGGTGTATTGGAGTGTCTCTTACAGACTGGAAGTCGGTCTGATCTTTCCGAACGGGATCAAGTATAATACCGCGCATGACTAACCATAATAAAAAACAGCCAAAAATTGCCTGGGCCATTACCGGTTCCGGGCATTACATAGAAGAATGTCTTGAATTTCTGCTAACATTGGAAAATGTTGATATCTATTTAAGTCAGGCTGGAGAAGAGGTGTTAAAAATGTATGGTATTGACCTTAAAGATGTGCGGGCCAGGCATCCTGTTTACCGAGATAAGGCAGCCTCTTCCCCGCCCGTTGGTCATTTTTATAAAGGCTATTACCATACTTTTGTAATGGCTCCGACTACATCAAATACTATTGCCAAATGTGTTTTAGGCATTGCAGATTCGCTGGTGACTAATTTGTACTCTCAAGCGGGTAAATGCCGAGTTCCCAGCATTGTCTATCCCTGTGATATTGCACCTGAAATGGAAACAACAGCGCCAGGCGGAAAGGTTATGGTTTACCCTCGCCAAATTGACCTGGAGGCAACAGAAAAAATTCGCAGCTTTGAATACACCGACGTTGTAGAAAGTGTTGATGAATTAATCGTCAGTGTTAGCCAGCGTCTTAAATCACTGGCATTATGAGTAAAAACCCCGAACATATCCTATTTTTGACGGGCAAACTGGCTGAAAAACAGCTATGTCAAATTTTAGAAAAAATGCAGCCGGAATTTACATACTCCGTACACCAGCTTGGATTAAAAGTTGCCGGTTTAATGACAGCAGAAATGATTGGCCGTCGCCTTAAAGATACTTTTAATGCGGATAAAATAATACTGCCTGGCCGTTGCCGGGGAGATATTGACTCTTTATCAGCTGAATTGGGACTGCCTATAGAACGTGGACCGGAAGAATTAAAAGACTTGCCGCTATTTTTTGGTAAAGCGGCGCATCACTATGATTTATCAAAATATAAAGTAAAAATTTTTGCTGAAATTGTTGATGCACCTAATGTCAGTGTCGACGATGTGGTAGAACGTGCCTATTACTATCAGCAACAAGGCGCTGATGTGATAGATATTGGCTGTCTGCCAGGCACTGCATTTCCACATATGGAAGAAACTATCCTCACACTGAAGCAAGAAGGCTTTACTGTCAGTATCGACTCTTTAGAAGACGACGATTTATTGCGTGGAGGAAAAGCGGGAGCAGACTATATGCTCAGCCTGACAAATAAAAGCATCTGGATTGCTGACGAAGTAAATGCAATTCCCATTATAATTCCTGAAAAACATGGTGATTTATCCTCGCTTGACCATGCCATTTCTGTACTGCAGGCTAAAAACAAAATGTTTATTGTCGACCCTATTTTAGATCCGATTCATTTTGGCTTTACCGAATCAATCGCCCGAAATTTCAGCTTTAGGCAGCAGTACCCTGAGATTGAAATGATGATGGGCGTAGGCAATATTACTGAATTAACCCATGCCGATACCTCAGGCATGAATACACTGCTGCTAGGCATGTGTTCAGAAATGAATATCAATCATATCCTGGCAACAGAAGTCAGCCAGCATGCTTGCAGAGCAATAAAAGAAGCAGACTGTGCCAGACGCATCATGTATGCGGCCGAGCAGAATAACACCCTGCCTAAGCATATCGATTCCAGTTTAATGACTGTACATGATAATTCACCATTCCCATACCTGTTAGATGAAATAGAAGATTTAGCCTCAGCAATCAGAGATCCCAGTTTCCGCATACAAACTAGCCCAAAGGGGATGCATATCTATAACCGTGACGGTTTGCATACTGCAACAGACCCTTTTGATTTATTTCCCCTGTTAAAAGTGGAAGATGATGCCAGCCATGCCTTTTATTTAGGCGTAGAATTGGCTAGAGCCGAAATTTCCTGGCAATTAGGCAAACGTTTCAATCAAGACCAGACACTGACATGGGGCTGTGCAACTGAACTAAATCAATCGACCATAGATTTACACACATTTAAACCTGCCGGAACGACCTTACAGAAGAACTAATGATACAAGAAGTTATAATAACGACTCAAAATGCTGAGGGTGTGTCACATATTGCGCCCATGGGTGTGCATATTATTGATGATGAATTTATTATCCTGCCTTTCCGCCCATCCATCACACTGAATAATATTCTGCAAACTGAATCGGCAATAATTAATTATTGCGATGATGTGCGAATCTTTGCAGGCTGCCTAACGGGCAGACGCGATTGGCCTTTAACTGCTACAGAAAAAATACAGGGGCACTTTATTTCTTCTGCACTGGCACACAAAGAATTAAAACTGGATAGAATTGAAGATGATGAAACTCGCCCCAAACTTTTTTGTAAAGCCATTCATAGCGTAAACCACGCTCCTTTCCAAGGCTTTAATCGCGCTCAATATGCCGTATTGGAAGCAGCCATTTTAGTGAGCCGTTTAAAAATGCTTTCTATTGAAAAAATTGACTCTGAAATAGAATATTTAAGCATTGGTTTAAATAAAACAGCTGGCGAAAAAGAGCGGGAAGCCTGGAGCTGGCTACTGGCCTTAGTTAAAACACATAAACAGGAGCTTACACAGGCATGACAGGAGTGCTGGCAAGCGTAAACAGTATTGAAGAAGCTCGGCTTATTTTACCTACCTCTGTGGATATTATTGATTTAAAGCAGCCCGAACGCGGAGCCTTAGGTGCTTTATCTATTGACGCTGTTAAAGCAATTGTTAACGAAGTTAATCATAAAAAACCCGTCAGTGCGACGGTGGGCGATTTGCCTATGCAGGCTAAATTAGTTTTTGACGCGGTAAAGGTCATGACTGAAACAGGAGTTGATTATATCAAAATTGGTTTTTTCCCTGGCGGTGACTGGCAAGGAACTCTATCTAGATTAGCTGACATTACTTTGCAGAGACATAAATTGATTGCTGTACTGTTTGCTGATACTGCATTTGACTTCAGTATCATAGAATCGCTAAGGCAAGCTGGGTTTTATGGTGTTATGCTGGATACCATGGATAAATCAAAAGGGTCTTTACCTTATGTAATGACAGAATCTGAAATAAAAAATTTTGTCAGCATAACAAAATCAGCTCAATTGCTCTGTGGCCTTGCAGGTTCACTTAAACAGCACGATATTGCCGGGCTATTAAAATTGAATGTAGATTATTTGGGGTTTAGGGGCGCTTTATGTAAAGAGCATAACAGAACTGCTGAATTGGATCTTGATTCGATTACATCAGTTTTAAGCTGTTTTTAATTCCAATTATCCTATTTTTTATTAAAGGACAACCCCTTGTGACTGTCCTTTAATAAAAGGACCATTATGTATCTGGGCGACTGCAAGAGACCGCCTCCATATATACCAAATAGTTATAGCCATTACAGTATGGAACCTACTCATATGACAGAAAAAACATCAATAACAACCAAAATCCTGATCGCGATGGCGGTAGGTCTAGTTATAGGCAGTTTAATTAATGCCTTTGCGCAAGACGTAAGTTTCATACAAACCTACTTGGTCAATGGTTTATTTCATGTGGTTGGCTCTGCTTTCGTAAACTCTTTGAAAATGCTGGTTGTGCCCTTAGTAACTTTCTCCCTAATTTGCGGCGTATGCGGTATTGGTGATGTCGCCGTATTAGGCCGCGTAGGAATTAAAGCTTTTGCCTTATACATAATAACTACAGGGCTAGCCATCACGCTTGCATTAGCTGTTGCGATTTTGGTAGCGCCAGGAGAAGGGTTTGAACAGGCATCAGGCTCTGTTAGCTTTACCCCCAAACCGGCCCCTCCCCTAACTGATGTATTTATCAATATAGTTCCAAGCAATCCTGTCAATGCATTTGCCGAGGGCAATATGCTGCAAATTATTTTCTTTGTAATTCTGTTCGCTATTGCCATGCTAATGACGGGCGATATTGGCCGTCAATTAGCAGAAACAGCAGAGAAATTAAATGAAGTAATGATGAATGTCGTTACTCTAGTTATGGATTTTGCCCCCATTGGCGTATTCTTTTTAATGGCTAAAACCTTTTCTCTGCAAGGCATTGGACTCATTTTACCGATGATAGGCTATTTTTCCGTGGTAATTCTTTGCCTGCTGCTGCATGGTTTTGGTACATTCAGTTTGCTGCTTATATTTTTGGCAAAACTTAATCCCTGGATATTCATAAAAAAAATGCGTCCTGCCCATATTTTTGCATTCAGTACAGCCAGTTCAAATGCAACCATTCCTGTTACCCTACAGGTAGTAGAACAGCGCCTAGGAGTCGATAATTCAACCGCCGCCTTTACCGTACCTTTAGGTGCAACCATTAATATGGATGGGACTGCTATCATGCAAGGGGTTGCCACTGTCTTTATTGCAAATGTTTATGCGATAGATTTAGGGATATCCGATTATCTTACTGTAGTAGGAATGTCGATTCTGGCGTCTATCGGCACGGCAGGTGTTCCGGGCGTCGGTTTAATCATGCTGGCCATGGTCTTTAATCAGGTAGGCTTGCCTGTTGAAGGCATTGGCCTGATTCTTGGCGTTGACAGAATATTGGATATGGTGCGAACAGCCGTTAATATTACCGGTGATGCAACAGTTACCTGCATTGTTGCCAGAAGTGAGAAAAATCTAAATGATCAGATATTTCATGACCCCGATGCAGGAGTCATTACTGATATTGAACTGCCACATAAAGATTTGCATGCAGATGTGTAAAGATACTTCTATTATCTTTACACATCCTTTAACAGCACGGCTTCTGACCCTGAACTCAATTTAACAAATTGTTCCAGTTCTGCCATATTGGGCACATCTCCACGCCCAGCATCTTCCAAAGCGGCAATAACCGCAGTATTGGTTAAGCAATTTATATCCCGTGAAGGCTGGTAAATAGCCTCTTCATTTTCCAAGGCATTTAACTCTACAATAAGATTGGCATTAACCAAAGTATCTAAAGTTCTGTTAACAACAGAAATAGGCAAAGTCAACTCGGTGGCAATCTGTTCTGCACTAAGTGCTTTCTCACCATAGGCAAAATGTTTGATGATTAAATGGCAGACTTGCAGTGCAATGGTCTTTTTTAATGAAAAGCTAATGTCTGAAAATTTTTCGTTATATCGATAGCTTTCAAAATTATGCACATAAAAGGCAATCTCGCATCCAAATAAAACCACCATCCACATAACCTGAAGCCAAATTAAAAACAACGGCAAAGCGGCAAAGCTTCCGTAAATTGCGTTATAGCTTGATGCACCAATTTGCAATGAAATATAAATCCATTGAACGGTCTGGTACAAAATGGCAGTTATAATCCCTGCCATAAAACCTGCCTTAAGGCTAATTTTTTTATTCGGAATAAATAAAAACATAAAGGTAAACAAGATAGTCATAATCACCAGAGGTGAAAAACTCATGGCGTATAAGACGATTTTTGTACCGAATGCCGGCAGATGAATGACTTCAACCAGCCAGGCAATTTTTGTTTTAATAAACACGGTGATGCTGCTGGATGAAATCAACAGTACCGGCGCAATCATCATTAATGACAGATAGTCGCTAAATTTTCTGCCTAAAGACCGGCTCTTTTTTATTTTCCATATATGGTTAAAGGATTCCTCGATATTGCTGATCACTTTTATCACTGTCCAAAACAGCACCACAATGCCAATTCCTGCCACCACACCGCCTTTGGTGCTAGCCAGCATGTTTTGAGAAAACTCAATCAATTGAAGCATCATGGCATCCTGCTCTGATGATTGCTCCAGCATTTGCTGCTCCAGTTTTTTTTCAAAACCAAAGCCTTTGGCAATGCCAAATAATAAAGCAATTACTGGAACGATTGAAAGTAAGGTATACAAAGATAAAGCAGAAGCTCTTAATTGGCAAAGGTCTCTTTTAAACCCCTGCAGAGAAAGCAGCACTATTTTTAATGCATCAATTCCTAGAATTTCAGCGTCTGATAAATTATTTTCTGAAATGGTCCAAATATCTTCTTTTATAAAATTTATAATGCTTGTGAGCATGTTATTATTCACCCGATAATTCTTACTGTGTTTTGCATAGCCGTACTTAGGTGCGTGGATTTAATAATGTACCAGTTTTAGCTTCAAACGCTGGGAACCAATTAAACCCTTCCTCAATTATATCAACTAAACATATTTGTCTTGCATAGAAAGTTATATAGCATAGAGGATGCAGAAGTATATCAAGTTATTTAGCTCAGCCACAAAAAAAGCAGGCATGCCAATCAAGTTATCTAAACACTCCCCCCTTTCAACAACGCTATTAATAGTTGTAATTGCCTGCGTTTATTTCCTTTTTGGGCTATTAAGCCTTGATTTAGCTGTGCCACCTAGCCAGGCAGGCGCAGTTTGGCCGCCAGCAGGCATTGCACTTGCCTGTATGCTGCTATATGGTTTTCGGATTTGGCTCGGGATATTTTTAGGGAATTTCTGCATCAGTGCCTGGGCTTTTGGTTTGGATTTTCAGTTAATGCCCGTCTATCTGGCAACAGCAACCGGCGGTACCCTTTTTACCTATATCGGTACACGCCTGATTAAAAAACATGCCAACTATCCTAATGAACTGGTTTTTGATAGAGATATCATTCTTTTTTTACTGCTAGGCGGTCCAGTCAGCTGTTTAATACCGGCAACCATTGGTATCACGGCGATGAGCGCCTATGGCATTATATCCCCTGCAGAAATCCCCATAAACTGGTTAAGCTGGTGGGTTGGCGATACTATAGGCGTACTTATTTTTACGCCTGTCATGTTAACTATCTTTACACCGGACAGTCCTCTTTGGAAAAGACGCAGACTGTCATTAGGCCTGCCATTAATAGCCTCATTTACTTTTGTGCTTTTTTTGTTTTTCTATATCCTTGATTTGGAAGACCAGCGTCATCAGCAACTATTCAGAGAAAGTTCATTTGCTGTTACAGATGAACTAAGTGACAGTCTTGTGGAATATAATCGAGCTATTCGCTCTGTCCATAATTTCTATCGCAGCCCTGATAGGATTGATGAATCTGGTTTTAAACATTTCACTCAGTCGCTTTTAGATGACTTTTCTGAAAGCCGCAGCATCATTTTTTTAGAATATCATCCCAATATTACCGGAAAACAAAGCCCAACTCTAAAATTAAAATTCAACACCATTAAACAGGGATTTAATGTACCGACAGCCCTTTTTCCTGCTGACCTTTTAAATACGATACTCAATAATAAACTTTCCACATCTCCATCAATTTATTTAAGCAAGAACAATAAATTGCTAAATATATATACCCCGTATTATGAACAGATAAATAGCCGGGATGTTTTGCAGGGCATTATTGTTCTTTCGTGTTCTCTGAACGAAATCATTGATAATGCACTGCTGGAATCAAAAGTTGATAATCTTGGTCTAATTATTAAAGATGCTAAAAATAACACCTCTTTATTCAGCACTAAAAACATTCAGTTTAAGCACTCAAAGTTAAGCCACTTTATACAGGTTGCCGATCAAAACTGGCAGCTTAGCTTTACCCTGGATACTGATCAGCTATATGCTAAAACACACTGGTCAATGTGGTGGGTTATTGTTAGCGGTTTATTTTTAACCAGTCTATTGGGCTTTGGCTTGCTGCTGTTAACCGGCCGTTTTCTTCGTACTGAACAGATTGTAAGCAATCGCACAGCTGAATTGCTTATTGCAAAAAATGTCGCTGAATCGGCCAACTTAGCCAAAAACCAGTTTCTATCTAATATAAGTCATGAACTGCGTACACCGCTAAACGGCATTTTAGGGTTTAGTGAACTGCTTTATAAAAAGGATTATATTTTAAATGAAGATAAAAAACAGATCAGCATAATCAGCCACTGTGGCGATCACCTGCTGACAATGATTAATGAAATTTTAGATATTGCAAAAATTGAATCTAAAAAAATCAAGATCAAACAGAGCCTTTTTGATTTTAATGCATTAATTAACAACCTTATTTCCATTTTTACACTGAAAGCGAAGGAAAAAAACTTAGACTTTGTCATTTCTAAACAGCTCGTTTCTCAGCCTGTCAATGGTGATTCAGAACGCTTAAGTCAAATTATCAGCAATGTTTTGGCCAATGCCATTAAATTTACCGCCGAGGGCAGTATTTATCTAAAAATAACCCATAAAAATGAGATTTTAAAAGTTACAGTTTCTGATACGGGCTGTGGAATTCCCCAAGCAGATCAATCCAAAATTTTTACACCCTTTACCCAGATAGATAACAATAACTTTTCAGAGGAAGGCATTGGACTTGGATTGGCCATCTGCAATGAATTATCTTTATTGATGGGAGGTTCAATTTCAGTCATCAGCGCTGTCAATAGTGGCAGCACCTTTACCATTTCTATTCCGCTGCCCTTTGCTTCAATCAATAATGGCATTAAACCAGATGTTATTCAGATAGCAGAAAAATCAAATGTAAAACAGCTGCGCATCCTGATTGCAGATGACAACGAGATTAACCTTATGCTGTTAAAAGTAATGTTTGAAAAGTTAAACTGCTCGCTTGATACGGTAATTAATGGCGCTGAAGCTTTAAATTTATTATGTACAAAATCGTATCAGTTAGCACTTATTGATATAAATATGCCTGTACTAAATGGCTTTGAACTGATTCGTTCCATAAGAGAGAAAAATATCAATACCCCTGCCATTGCCATCAGTGCCTATGTTGATGAAAACAAAATCAAAGAAGCTTTATCCCTTGGATTTAATGATTACATGACCAAACCAATCGATGAAAAGAAATTAAATAGGCTTATAAACAATTATGTTTAAAGCAATCAAAATATTAACCCTTAGCCTATTGCTTTCTCCCCCGTGCTATTCATTTGACTGGGCTTCAAGCAATATCCAGGTGCTATACGGCGGTGATTTTGAATTTGGTGACAGTGACCGAACGACTTTTACTGTGGAACACGCAAATGGCTGGAAATATGGACAAAACTTTTTCTTCGTTGATGTTGCTGACCGTAATGACATAGGCGTAGAAATTTATGCCGAGGTGTACTCTTATCTCAGTTTTAATAAGCTTTCAGGAAACAATTCATCTCTGGGGCCAATTAAGGATATATCCTTATTTGCGGGCTTAAACATCAGCAACAAACCGGAGAATGATCAGTTTAAGGCCTATCTGGCCGGTTTTAGCTTTGATCTGGCAAATGAATATTTTGATTATTTGCAACTGGATATTGCAGTGTATAAATCTGACGATGTCAATAATAAATATGGCCTGCAAGTCACCCCAGTATGGAGCTATCCATTTGCAATAGGTTCGGCAAAGTTTAAATTCAGAGGGTTTACTGACTTTCGTACCAGCAATACCAATAACTCGGGAAACTTTCATATTCTAGCTCAGCCCCAGGTTCTGTTGGATATTGGCAATCTCGCTGGCTTAAAGTCAGACTCTGTGTATATTGGTACTGAATATTCCTACTGGCATAATAAATTTGGGATAAAAGGCGTTAATGAATCGGTAGTTCAGGCCATGATCATAGGATTCTTTTAATTTTATTAAGATTAACGGTAAAATAGCTGTTTTTCATTATTCTGCAAGCACATAAATATGCGTACAACTCAATTCCCTCTTAGCACTGTCAAAGAAATACCTGCAGATGCTGAAATTGCCAGTCATAAGTTAATGATTCGAGCGGGCTTAATTCGTAAACTAGCTTCTGGTCTATATACTTGGCTGCCTTTAGGACTAAGAGTGTTGCGTAAGGTGGAAAAAATCACCCGTGAAGAAATGGAAAAAGCTGGCGCTTTAGAAGTACTAATGCCAACGCTGCAGCCAGCTGAACTCTGGCAGGAAACCGGTCGCTGGGAACTCTATGGCCCTGAGCTTGCTAGATTGAAAGACCGCCATGACCGTGATTTCTGTCTGGGCCCTACCCATGAAGAAGTCATTACCGATTTAGCAAGAAATGAATTGAAAAGCTATAAACAGCTGCCTATTACCTATTATCAGATTCAGACAAAAATTCGTGATGAAATTCGTCCACGCTTCGGCATTATGCGTTCGCGTGAATTCATTATGAAAGATGCCTATTCTTTTCATTTAAACCAGCAGTCATTACAGCAAAGCTATGATGTTATGTTTCAGACCTATAGCAATATCTTTGACCGGTTTGGGCTAAATTATCGGGCAGTTATTGCTGACTCAGGCTCCATTGGCGGCGCTGTGTCTCATGAGTTTCATGTGCTAGCCGATTCCGGTGAAGATGCCATTGCCTTTTCTACAGACAGTGAGTATGGCGCCAATGTTGAGAAAGCAGAAGCCATTATGCCTGCAGGTGACCGTGCTGAAGCAACTGCTGAAATGACTTTAACGGATACTCCCAATCAGCATACTATCGAAGAGATCAGTCAGTTTTTTGATATTTCAAATCAGCAATGTTTAAAAACATTAATCGTAAAAGGTGATAATGAATCTTTAGTGGCTTTATTGCTGCGCGGTGATCATGAGCTTAACGAATTAAAGTCTGAAAAACTGGAAGGCGTACTCTCTCCTCTAGAATTCGCCAGCGATGAAGAGGTTTTAGCCTGCTGCCACTGCAAACCTGGATCAATAGGCCCCATAGGGCTTAACGTAAAAATCATTGTTGACCGCAGTGCTAGTTTATTATCTGACTTTGTCTGCGGTGCAAACCAGGATGACAAACATTATAAAGGGGTTAATTGGGAACGTGATCTGCCCTTGCCTCAGGTTGAAGACTTACGCCTAATCGCTGAAGGCGATGCCAGTCCAGATGGAAAGGGAACTATTACAATAGCCCGCGGCATTGAAGTTGGCCATATTTTTCAGTTAGGTGATAAATACACAGAAGCAATGAAAGCTTCTATCATCAACGAAGCGGGGAAAAACCAAACCATGCTGATGGGATGTTACGGCATCGGCATTTCCAGAATTGTGGCGGCGGCCATTGAGCAAAAGCACGATGACAAAGGCATCATTTGGCCAGACAGTCTGGCACCTTTTCAAGTCGCTTTATGTCCAATGAATATGCATAAGTCGGAACGGCTAAAAACAGCGGTTGATGATATGTACCGCAAATTGCAGGATGCCGGAATTGAAGTGCTGTTAGATGACAGAAAAGTACGTGCAGGATTTATGTTTTCTGATATGGAGCTAATAGGCATTCCACATCGAATTGTGATGGGAGACAGAGGATTAGATTCTGGAAATGTTGAATATAGAGCACGAACTGACAGTGAAAGTCAGGATATTGCTTTAGATAATATCGTTGAATTTATAAAAAATAAAATGTAACAAGCTTGAGTAAATGTGCCTCAAAGGATTAATTCCATTCCTTTGAGGCTTAAAGCACTGTAATTAAAATCTGTCTAAAAGTATAGCACTTGATTTAATTAAGTAGTCTTTTTTTTCTGAAACCAATACCCTTTAACAGCCCCAAGCCTGTTGTCAATAATAATAATGTGGAGGGAAGAGGAACAGTTGCAGGTGTAGAAACAGCATTAAAACTGAGCGACTGTAATGTTGCCGAAGCATAAATACTATTGCCGGTAAGAGAATTAAAATCAACATCGATCAAAAAAGTCTCTCCTGCATTAACAAAAATACTGCTAAGACTTTCTGTGCTAAATGCATTTGAAGCAAACATTAGGTTGTCTAGCTGCAGGCTGCTATTCACAGAAAAATCAAAAGGCAGTTGACCCGCATAATTGGTTAGTGTGTGCCCTCTCCCTACCATACCGGTATATTCAACGTCTGCATCACTCACAATACTCAATGAATACATTCCATTACCAGGAACTCCAAACATAAGGCCACTATTGCTATTTTGCCTAAATCCATTCACGCCTCTGGCTGTGGCAACTATTGTAAAGTTAATCCCATTAACCGTATCGGTTGTCTGGTTTGGTCCAAAAGTGGATGCATACGGTGCAGTTCGAAAATCGATAAGTGCGGCCGAAGCAGTGCCTGCAAAACAGAAAGCAAAAGCAAAGATAATTATTTTTTTCATTTTATTCTCCAAAGTATATAATTACACGCTTTTCCCCAAGCAAAACACATACCAAACATATATCATATTGTTTTTCATTGAAGTTTGTTTTTTTTACATACTCGCTATTGCAAAAGATGTTAAAGAAGCGGACATTTAACTGGCTGATAATTGTACTAATCTGAACCGGAGTAAAATTCATTGAAACATTTTGAAACCAATAGCTTGAATCATAAATCCAAAATCAGCGGATATTGTCATCTTTATGGCAAGAGAGATCTTAATGCTCTGGAAATTATGCTTATTGATTTTTTATTTTACAAGGGCCTACAATTGGTTGGAATGAAAACCATCCATACCAGTAATTTTTGATTGCAAGATCCTACCCTACTTCCGTTATAACTAACCCCCATTTTCCAAACTTACCTATGAAAAAAAGCGATTTTAACTATCATTTGCCAGAATGTCTGATTGCTCAAAAACCTTTAGCTGATCGTGTTGCCAGCCGAATGCTGTGCATGAACAAAAAAACAGGTGAACTAAAGGATAATCTATTTATAGATTTTATTGATATGGTTAATGAAAATGACCTGCTGGTTCTCAATGACACAAAAGTTATCCCCGCACGTTTATATGGGAGGAAACAGACTGGCGGCAAAATTGAAATATTGATCGAAAGAGTGCTAGACGAGCATCACGCTATTGCCCACATCAAATCAAGTAAATCACCAAAGACTGGCGCTATTATAGAGTTAGAGAATAACTTCTCCTGCTGTGTAACTGGCAGAGAAAATGATTTGTTCTGTCTGGAATTTGGCGATAAACATACCGTGTTAAAGCTGCTGGGACAGATTGGCCATATTCCTTTGCCACCATATATAGCCAGGGAAGATGATCAAGAGGATTTAACACGCTATCAGACCGTCTTTGCTAGACAGGCGGGGGCAGTTGCCGCACCAACTGCAGGCTTGCACTTTGACCAACATACCATAGATGCTCTTGAACAGAAAGGGGTGAAAAAAGCCTTTGTTACCCTGCATGTAGGCAGTGGAACATTTCAGCCTGTTAGGGTGAATGATTTGTCTAAACATATAATGCATAAAGAATATTATTCAGTTTCTCAAGCGACAGCGGATGCTGTTCAGCAAACTAGAGAAAGGGGGGGGCAGATAATTGCTATAGGAACAACAGCAGTTAGGGCGTTAGAGTCTGCATCTCGTTCCGGCAGCTTAAAACCTGGATCCGGTAATACTGATTTATTTATTACCCCTGGATATGCATTTAAATCAATAGATGCAATGCTGACTAATTTCCATTTACCAGAATCTACTTTGCTAATGCTGATCTCTGCCTTTGCCGGCTATGATCATGTTATGAACGCCTACCAGCATGCCATTAAACAGCAATATCGCTTTTTCAGCTACGGTGATGCAATGTTTTTGTCTGGCCCGTAAACTGTCAAAAGTTTAGACTTTCTTAAGGAACGAGGATAGCAGAAAGAAGTGTTACTAACACACCTTTCTGCTATCGGTTAATTAATCATATTTTATATATTTAAACCTCGGATCATTAGGCGTTCCAATTAATGCTCCGCTCTCTTTACCGGGCTGCCACATAATGATTTCCTCAATTTTATGGGCCAGCTCAAAATCTTTATTGGTAATGCCTTTAGCTGCGTGGTTCATTAATTTAACAATAACAAAAGCATAAGAAACACTTAAGTCCGGGTGATGAAAAGCAGCCTCTGCAAGATGCCCGACAGTATTAACAACCATCAAGGTTCCCTTCCAGCCACTAGTTTTGTACTTGCGCCGAATCCAGCCTTTTTCAAGATACCAATGGGGCAATTCGTCTTTTAAGCGCTGCTCCACTTCTTCATCACTATAGGTGTCCTCAAGTGTATGTTGTCTCCATGTCATAATTCTTTCCCCCCTCAATTTTTAATCGTAAACGTAATATATAACTGATAATTCAATTTGGTAAAAGAACAATTAACCCAGGTATGTTTTGATTATACGCCCTTCTATCATAAGTGGAGCCTGGCCAGTTGAAAAAAATCAGTTGACCGCTAAGTTCAACTGTAACTTGTTAAATAATATGCTTAAGCAAGTTTTTCTATTCTCACCAGATGGGTGAGACTATTTCGCTTCACAGTTTTGTGAAAAACCTGTGCTCAACTGATTTTTTCTAGGTTGAACAGGAAAAGAAAATTATCTATAGATGTAACGGCTTGCAAACATAATCCATAGGACTTGCAAACAACGCGATTTTGGGCTCAGATTATTTGCAAACAGCTTGCAAACATCTGTTGGACGAAGCCGCTAACGCGGAGAAAAGAACCACCACACCGGTAATTAAAGTTGTAACCTCACTTCCTTCTATTCGCATAGGAAGGTAACCTGCAAGCTCATTAAACTAACAATGAGGTTACGT
>Ga0256840_1000464_pt1 | contig 41681 bp, 45 predicted proteins | sample 355202metaG_FD_185969 | JGI IMG/M metagenome (GOLD analysis project Ga0256840, IMG submission 185969) | Hydrothermal vent microbial communities from Mid Atlantic Ridge, Atlantic Ocean - 355-202 | ecosystem: Environmental > Aquatic > Marine > Hydrothermal vents | place: Atlantic Ocean: Mid...
CATTGAAACCTGGCACTTGGACGAAATATCCCCCGCCAATGAAGCCTCGGGTGTTAATCTCAAAAAGCCTATAAAGACGTCGATGTTGGACGGAAAGGCCATCGTTGAATTAAAAAAAGGTAAACCTTGGCAGGTAGATATTCAACTGCTCGACGCCGAAGTTTCCCCGATCATGATCGGTCCCTTCAGTGAAGAACATTTCTCCGAAATTCGAATTTTTGGTAATTTGAGCCCCGAAGGCGAAATGAAAAGCGCGCTTCCTGTCGCGCCGAACTGGTGGAAAAAATCCACTTCAAAAGAGGAACCATGAATATTGAACTCAATGGGGAAACCAAGGTTTTGGAGAAGGAAGTCACCCTTGTTGTATTTTTGGAAGACCTTCTAAAAGAAAAAATGACAGGACTGGCGGTTGCGATTAATGGCTCCGTTATCCCCAAAACAAAATGGGAAACAACATCGATAAAAAACGAGGATCGCGTGGAGTTGGTCCGAGCAACCCAAGGTGGTTAAATGAGTCAAGATATCCTCGTCTTAGGTGATCGAAAATTTTCGAGCAGGCTTCTCGTCGGTACTGCGCGCTACCCCAACAATGAACTTATGTTGAACGCTTTGACTGAATCAGGGACCCAACTTGTGACCCTTTCAATACGCAGAATCGACATTAATGCAGCCCAGGAAGAGGGCGGAATTCTTGATTTAGTCTCCGATGCCTTCACTCTCTTACCCAATACTGCGGGCTGTTATACCGCCAAAGATGCTATTTTTACCGCGCAATTGTCGCGAGAAGCGCTAGGTACCAATCTCATCAAACTTGAGGTCATCGGTGATGATAAAACCTTATTGCCCGATAGCGAAGAATTACTCCGAGCGGCAAGGGAGTTGGTCGCCGACGGGTTTGATGTCATGCCCTACTGTAACGACGATCCGATTCTATGCATGAAATTAGCGGACGCGGGGTGTATCGCCGTGATGCCCCTTGGATCCCCGATTGGCAGCGGAGCGGGGATTAGAAATCCTTATAATTTTCGGATTATCCGAGAACGTATTCAAATTCCGATCATCGTTGATGCGGGCATAGGCACTGCCAGCGAAGCCGCTTTTGCGATGGAACTCGGCTGCGATGGCGTTCTATTAAACTCAGCTATTTCAGGCGCAAACGATCCTATTCGGATGGCACGTGCCTTTAAAAATGGTGTTCTTGCAGGGCGCGATGCCTATCTTGCCGGACGTATTCCTATGCAATTTCACGCCACGCCCAGCTCGCCAACCCAAGGCTTGGTGTCATCTGGATCTTCTCATTCAAAATAAGCTGCCCGCCGTATATGCCATTCTTGATTTCCAAGTATGCCAAGAGCGAGCATTGAATCCCTTAGACCTTGTTAGCGCTTGGATCGATGCAGGTATTTCTTTCGTCCAAGTTCGAGCTAAAACCTTAAGCGATTTGGAAACCTGGAATTTTGCCGAATCGGTTCGCAAGGTAACATGTGACGACGGGATTATACTTACGATTAATGGTCGTCTTGATATCGCCCTTGGGCTTGATTTTGAGGGCGTTCATTTTCCATCAAAGGGTTTACCGATCCAGAAGGTGAGAGAAAAATACCCTCAGTTGGTCTTGGTTTCCTCTTGTCATAATGGCGAAGACATCAAAGCGAGCGGAGCCGCGGACGCGATCACTTTGAGTCCGGTATTCAACACCCTTTCCAAACACGATGATAGGCGGACGCCTCTCAGTTTAGAGCATTTTGACGCGTTACAGAAAACCTTCGAGGGTACCTGCTATGCTCTAGGCGGAATTGAGGAGGACAAGCTTGGCCTTCTTGGCCAACGTTCTATCGCCTCACTGGGATATTTGTGTTGTGAAAAAGCCTACGAACACGCAAGCGTTCTCATTCAGAGATAATTGGTGGGAAGTGCTAGATTCAATGTGGGAGGTAGGTTGGCAATTTTTAATCCAGCTAACTCTAGGACTGGGGCTACCTTTCTGAGATCCATAACAGTTCCAACGCTTAAAAGTTCGGCAGGTGCTATCCAACGGGCATCAATACATTCACGAGGGCGCAATTTTAACTGGCTCCGTTCCGACACCAACCGACATAAAAAGAAATGGGCGCCGTCGAATTCGGCGAGTCCGTCTTGTACGGCAACGCGAAGACCGGTCTCTTCAAAAGCTTCTCTAACTGCTGCAACGTCAGGACGTTCGCCTCTCCACATCGTGCCACCAGGTGGGCACCACTGACCGGGTCGACCAATTTCAAAAGATCGCCTTATGATCAGAATTTCACCTTCATTTTCTATGATTGCCCAAGCCGAACTCATCGAAACCTTCCTCTTTCAAACTTCTCTAAACCTTAACGTTTAAGAACGCATATTTCTTCCATTGAATTTACAGATCTTTTTCCCGATAGCGAGAACTTTCCTTAAAGTTCGAATTTTCGATATGGAAGTGCGTTTTGGAATCTTCTTTTCGATGAAACATATTGCAGTTGATCCACATTCGCCGTAGAAATATTTAAATTCAATTCTTGGAGTTTTATGAAAAAGAGAATCATCCTTTTGCTAAGTATCTTAATGTTTTCAGCCTCACCCGCTTTCGCACGCTCCCCCTTTTCAGGCAAGCCCATTAAAAAAGCGGGTAATTTCGGGGTTGGCGTCGGCGCGGGAACCCTCGCGACTGGCCTTTCCATGAAGTATTTTTTGTCCGACTCGACATCCGTCCAAGGCAATGTTGGATTCTGGCGAGGATGTTTTGGGTGCGGAAGATTCAGAGGGAATTTTTACAGCGACGCGCTTGCATTGAGCGTCGATTTCCTTCTCGAAAGAGGTCCCCTCGGTGGTGATAGCCAATTTTCTGTTGACTGGGAAATAGGAGCGGGTGGCGGCTTGGGCTTCAATGACAACGCGAACCTTGGTTTAGGTGTTTCGGGAGTTTTAGGTCTTCAATTGAACATTCACGCGATTCCGATCGATCTTGTGATAGAATTTCGACCGGGAATAATTATCGTACCTGATGTGTATCTTAACCTCGTCGATTTCACCGGACATGTGCGATACTATTTCTAAAGGACGATAGATGATCAAACTTATTTTACGCCTGCTGATCAATGCTGCCTCGATTTGGGTTGCCGCGCATTTCATTGATGGCATAACGCTGGATACCAATAATCTCGTCGGCGTTGCTATTGTCGCCCTCATTTTCGGATTCGCGAACGCGATCATAAAACCAATTTTGAAGTTTTTCAGCTTCCCTTTTATCGTTTTAAGTTTGGGATTATTCACCCTTCTCATTAACGCGGCCCTCCTCTGGGGAACGGCGGCCTTAACAAGCGCGTTGAGCGTTCAAGGTTTGATGCCCGCCGTTTTCGGTAGCATTATAATCGGTCTGGTGAGTTGGGTCCTCAGCATCTTTGTTGATGATAAAGACGACGACTAAAAAGCGGTGTCGAGTACAGGAATGCTGTGAAAGGGATTATCGACGTGAAGTCCTTTTCCTTTTTCGAGTTGAAGCGCTTCAATCGCCTCCCTGGGGTGGTCAAATTGTTGAATATTCATGGCGTCTAACTCCCGCATTTTTGGTGCACCAACCAAAACGATTTGGCATTTTTTCAGCGCCTGGGCAAGAACGTAGGCGCGTTGTTCTCCTCCTTCGCACGCATCATCTGGTCCCAAATTTAGGAGGTCATTTAAAAGTCGATCACGCCTTAAAAGCATGCGTTTTGCGCAGGCCTTTTCCCCTTTTCCCTTTCCTATTTTTTCAGGACAGGGTGCCTCTAAGACAATCGTTCCGCCTTTTTTTAACGCACAATGTTTTACCAAACTCAGATAGGTTGCCGCTCGACTGGCTTGATAAAAATTCTGAGCCTTGGCCTTTCCAGGTTTTACCCACATCCAATCAAAAAGCTCATCCACTCTGCGAAATTGCGTTTTTTGGGCGAGCTTGCTCGCTTGATCGAAGGCCAGCTCAGCCTTGTCGAAAAATATCTGAGATTGGCCAGGTACGCTGAGCAAGGCGTAGATATCCGGTAAGTCTTCTACCGCTTTCCAAAGGGCATCATGAAAAGGATTGCCTTCAAGAATACCCAGCCCGACATTTTTGTTTTTTAACAAGAAAGGATGATGCATTTTAGCTATCGATCTTGCATCGGCGCATCCAATTGCGAGGCCCTTCACGCCTCCCGAAAATCCTGCGTATTGATGGGCTTCCACCACACCAACATTGATAAGGAGATCTGCTCCGAGAATGGCTCGCCGATGAAAAGAAACGCCGCTCTGGGTGCGTTCTAATGCTCCACTTAGAGGACGATGTTGCTTAATTTCAATACAAAAACGTTGGCTGATTAAAGTAAGTGGATTTAGTTCTTTTACGTTCATCATTCGATGAAGTCCCAGGGCGACATAGATTCGAATCTCAGCTTTTAGATCTCGTAGATGTTCGATCAACGGAACCAAGGTAAGGATATAATCTAGGGACCGGGTTGCGTCCGGAACAACGATGGTAACACGTTTCTTTGTGAAGCGTTCGAGCTTTGATTTGGTAAAAACATCTGTCATACAGTACCGAGTTGGAATAGAGTAAACTGTAGTCTTTCGGAACCACCGAAGGTCGTCTCCAAGTAAATATGGCACTTTTTAGCAAATGAAGGAATGTTTATGTCGTTGAATATACTCATCACGATCGCCTCCCTAGGATTTGTGTTATTGCTGATACTTCCCGTGCTCTTCAAAGGACTCAAGAACCGGGGTCTGCGAAGAAATGGGATTCCCGCCCAAGCTAAAATCGTTCAAGTGGTGCACACTCATACGAAAGTAAACCACAACCCGGTTCTCATTATCACCGCTCTGGTCATCAACGAGCATGAAAGTTTCAGGTGGTGATCAAAGAAGCGGTATCCTTGTCTCGTTCTCATCAACTTGCAGGCTGCGTAAATATCAGGAAGGAAAAAAATCTGGGTTAAATACGATCCTCAGCATCCAGAGAGTTGCAGTCTCGACCTTGGTAAAACGTCTTCCCGCATGTCCTAATTATTTCGTTTTCGTAAAGATATCATTTCCTAAGTTCACATTGCATTTTACAATTTCTGCGTTAGATTAGCGACATCCACATACTTCCGAAGGAGGGAGACAATGAAAACGATTATGTTATTGAGCATACTATTATTGTTCGGTTGTGCATCAAAATTTGGCAGGAAGGTTGAGAACCGTTTTCCGTCAAAATCCGAACTTGTAAAATTAAAAAGTTCCACAACAACATCGACTTATCTTGAAGATCGAACGCCGGGAAAACGCGTTGAGACATGGAAGCTGACAGGACCCTTGCCGACACAAATCGGTGAGTCGACCGCCGTTGCCTCTAATCCCTTCGAAACTCTTTTGGCGCAAAATTTGGGATCCAACCCCAGCGTCAATATGACCGATTCGATGAATTGCGCTGCACGAGAAATTGCGATTTTTCAGTCCAAATACAACGCACCTCCTTTTCAATCTTTAAAGAGATTTATCACCAGCCGTTGTGGATCCATAACCCCTAATACAAATACAATCACCTTTGATGGGGGAAAGGCGACCGAGGCGCAAGCTCTGGCAACCCTTGAACCCCAGCTCAAGCAGTACGTTGATCAATTCTCGGGTTTTTCGGGTCGCGTTAATATGGGAATTGCATTTGCAACATCTGATGCGCGATCGACGGTCATCATCTCCTACGAACAACCTTCAGTTAAGATCAAGCCAACGTCCATTAATGTGCCCAGCGGCACCTTCGTTATTGAAGGGGTGATCGAAGACAAAAAGGTTCCTGAACGCTTCGCTGCGCGTTTCACTAAAGGCGAATTTGATACTGGAAAATGTTTAGCTCAACCGGTGGATTCGCCCGCGTTCAAGTTTGTATGCCGTTTGGATACCACGGACGAATCAGCCTATCTCCAAATTTCATCCCAGAATAAAGACGATCTTTTTGCAACCTACGTTGCGCGGATTCTTCTTTTTCCGGGCTTGGCGACAACAACAAATGCTGAAGGCGTGCAAACCCCTTCCCTTTACAATGTTTACACGCCACCTACAACGCGCCGTATTTTGAACGCCTCAACCAAAAACATCAAACAGAATACGACTCTAGAAACAGTAAACGAGCTTATCAATCGCGTACGTTCAAGTGCGGGACGTCCTCCTATTGAAGGGCATGTAGCGCAATCAGAATCCATTCAATCCCTCACACCTGTATTTTTCGAATCGATGAACGACTCTCAAAAAATGAACAAAACCGTGCTCGGTATGATGGCCGGTTGGGAGATTAATGACGAGATTGTGAACGCCGATTTTTCAAGCAATTACGTGGATAGTGAGGACCCCGCCGAGGTCATTGAGGCCTTTTTGGAAACACCAGGAGGAAGAAAAACTCTGCTCGATAAGTCGGCCAGCGCCTTTGGTTTTGGCACCCTCAGCAAACCGGGATCGGGCATGGGTGCTATTTTTGTTTCCTATAATTTCGTGACCAATGAGCATTCCAATAAGCGTATCAAACGTGTGGTTGCCGCTTTAAATCAAGAGAGAAAAGCGCACGGAATGAAGCCGATTAAAGAAAATCGAACCACCCGTGCCAGAGCCGAGGGGTGGGCCAAAGAGTTAGAAAAAGGCGCCCTTATCGAAGACATTGCCCAAGAATTAATGCAGGCCTATCTTGATGAAACGGGTAAGCAGAATGTGCATTCCTATATGATGCTTGTACCGAATTTAGATGATATTAGTTTCGACGCCACGCTTGTGAACAAACGTACCCTTAAACCATCGTTCGTTGTCGCCCCCTATAAACCCCTCAATTCGCCATGGACCTTTTACGCGATAATCATCGCCTACTAGGTTTCATTTGTTGGGTTTCCTCGCTTTGCCTAATAAGCCCGAAGGTGCGTAGAATCTTACAAACCTAAAACAGGAATTAAAGATGGTAGATTATCCTAAATGGCATCGCGTAGATCCGAAATCCTTCGTGTTATCTCAAGCCCCTACAAAGACTAAAGAAGATCTCGACGGCAATAAGATAAGTCGTAAAGATGCTTACAAAGTTTACTTGGAAAATATCGAGGCTCTCAAAGTTCTACAATTCAAAATGTGGGTCGAGAAGAAGACAAGTTTGCTGATCGTTTTTCAGGCGATGGATACCGGTGGAAAAGATGGCGCGATTCGAAAGTGTTTTGGTCCGCTCAATCCTCAGGGCGTATTGACCCACGCCTTTAAGGTTCCGAGCGACGAAGAAGCCTCCCACGATTTCCTTTGGCGGATCCATAAATTTGCGCCCGCTAAAGGTATGATTCAAATCTATAATCGAAGCCATTATGAGGATGTTCTGGTTGTTCGCGTTCACGACTATAAACCCGAAGCGGTCTGGAAAAAGAACTACCAACACATCGTAAATTACGAAGAGCTACTCGCCGATTCTGGAACGCTGGTTCTCAAGTTCATGTTGAATATTTCTTTGGACGAACAAAAAGAACGTCTGCAGGAACGTCTGGACGATGAAACGCGCCATTGGAAATTTTCATCGGGAGATTTGAAGGAAAGAAAATTATGGCCTGATTATATGGACGCCTTTCAGGAAGCATTGGTGAAAACCTCAACGCCAAGCGCACCTTGGTATGTTATTCCGGCGGATAGAAAATGGTATCGAAATTATGCGATTACGACGATCGTTCGACAAACCTTAGAGAGTCTTGATATGTCATGGCCGAGTCCCGAAGAAGGTCTTTCAAAGATCGTCATCGAATAATGATGTAGACTCGTTTGGGTTATTCCATCGCTAATTTTTGTAAATAATCCACAAGAACATGTTTGTGTGTTGTTGGATTTTCTTCTTTGGGTCCTGATCGTTTTCGTAGATCATGGGCGATTTTGTAACCTGTAGTAAACACAAAAACAACATGTGTAAATTTCGTAACTATCGACATAGACGTATTCTGTCCGTTGTTCGGGCCTTGTGTTTGGCGCACTAAATCCTTAAGTTGGCGACAAACCAGACAAAAAGGAGTTCACCCATGAGTGATATCGAAAACGCGTCTAAGCGCTGGATTGAGGAAGGGAAAATCTACAAAGATGCGATCAATGCATGGCTTGATGTTATCTATCTTGAACAGAAAAGCCCTGAGGATCCTGAACCCAAAGAGACCAGAACAGACCTCGCTGCTTTCGTAAGAGACCAGATCATCGCCTTAAACGCATCCGGGGAACACGAAAAATTGCGCGCTCTTTTTCCGCCCGATAACGAGCCTTTTGGGAGCTTATATGAGGAGGAGTTTACCCAAGTTGTATTCGATGTTCTATACCTACCTGATAGCCGAATTCTTGCCACTGTGGGAGGATGGAATAGTAAACAAGTCTACCTTATAGATGACGATAGGACCACAAAACAGGAGGGCGTGATAGCCTTCGGTTCGTCGCATGATAAAAAATATTTCGCAAAAGCCGTCGCCGATCGTATCGATATTGTTGAGGGATGGGATGGGGAGGTCCAGTGTTCGCTTCTCTATCCTGAGCATTATGGGAGCGATTTCAATACACGTTTCCCCGGCCTTGAATCTCCAAGCGAGGGACAGGAATTTGGCATTGAGAGTATTGAGGTCTTTAACGATGGGGAGTCACTTCTTCTGTGTTCGAGTTCCGGTATTTATGTCATTGATAAAACCAAGGTTCAGCTTTTGCATCCCGACATAACGACACCCTATTTCGCGGAGAGTATGGAGGATAATCCGGGGATTGACATGAGTTATGCAAATGCCGATCTCTCGCCTGATAACGTCTACATTTCTTTGGGAGATAAAGATTCTTCACATCTTATTTTCAAGAGCGATCATCCAGAGGAGCATGTTGGGACGTGGCGACAGTTTTCCGATATCGACCCTCGTTCAGCCTATCCACACCGAAGTAAATTCAACTATCTTCTCAACGATGAAGAGGACGAAAATAAGAAGAATCCGCATCTTGCTTTAAGCTCCTGTCATTTTTCATCAAGTGCGACGATCGGTATTTCACTGTCCAAATTAAGCGAAGGATTTACCGCATCGGGATACGACGCTGATGAAGCATTGGACTTTATTGATGAAAGAAGTTGGATCTATTCGATACTCCCAAGTGCGGTCGGTTATTACTTAGGCTCAAACAACGGTTACATTTGGTACAAATATTACCGTGGTGATTTTCAGATAGGCTACCTCCATATCGGTGGCACAATCATGTCGATGGATCTTTCTGAGGACCGAAAAACCTTGGTTGTAGGCACCTATAGCGGCCAAGTTGTCAAACTCGTATATGCGGGAGACGATACAATGACGAGAGACAAAAACAATCGAAAAGATCCCTATTTGATAACCAACCTTGCTTGGGTTGATGAGAAACGATATTTATTTTGGCGAGGAATGGAGCCAATGAAATGGTAAGTAGCGATACGATTTATCTTCTATTAAGTTCCCTCTCTTAGGCGAGGGAACTTAAGGTCAACCGTGCCGGCTTTGACTTTATTATTCTTCGAAGGAGCACGAAGCGTTCTCTTTAATCGTCTTTATCCAAAAATAAGCTCGCCTTATGCTCAGATTTTGAGAGGTGAAGATGGGCTTATTACAAAACGGAAAATGGGTAGATCAGTGGTACGATACAAACAAAACCAAAGGTCATTTTAAACGTTCTGTATCTCAATTTAGAGATCGAATTTCAGAAAATGATGAGACCTTTCCCGCAGAAAAGAATCGATACCATCTTTACATTTCCTATGCCTGTCCGTGGGCCCACCGAACGTTAATTTTTAGGAAAATAAAGGGATTAGAAAAGATGATTTCTTTTTCTTCAGTCCACTGGTTTATGGGTGACCAAGGTTGGACCTTTGCGTCCAGTCCGGGTCAGGTTGATGAAATTAACGGTCGTCGATTTTTGCACGAAATTTATACACAGGTTGAAGGTGAGTATTCGGGGCGGGTTAGCGTACCCGTGTTATGGGATAAAAAGACAAATTGAATCGTAAGCAATGAGTCTTCGGAGATCGTTAGGATGTTCAACTCTGCTGCTGATCGCCGACTTTGCGATACCAAGTTGATCGGCTGCTTTGGTAATCGTTCCTGCTTCAACGATTTTTACGAAGATTTTCATTTCTAAAAACTGGCTCATCTCATTCTCCAAAATATCAACAATTCCGATTCTATGCAGCTTATTGATTCCAAGGGGTACGAATAATGTACTTATTGTGCTCCAAATAGGAACGAGGAGTTCCAAAACATAGGCTTTATTTATCAAAATTGTAAGGTTAGGGTGCGTTTGTTCACACATTCCAATCTCTGAGGTCGGAATACAAAAAGGAAAAAAATGAAAGCATTAATAATTATCGCACTTGTCGGATTCTCAATGGGATGCAAGAGCGAACTTGACGGTAAAACGAAAGCCAAGGTTTCTGAAGCGAAAGAAATCGTAAAGAAGGTGGAGAAGAAAGTTGAAGAGAAAGGCACTACCGACGTTGCGTCAAAAACGATGGCCCTCGCTAAAACCTCCTATTTCGGATTCGTAGGCGCGAAAGCGGTCGGCGATCACGCAGGTAATTTCACGGATTTTAACGGGAGCATTTCCGTAAAAGGTAAGGTTGTAGAGAGTTTGAAAATTCAGGTTAAAACAAGTTCTTTGATCGTTGATAAAGGCGATATGACCGATGAATATCACAAGAAACTAGGATCCCACTTAAAGTCGCCGGATTTCTTCGACGTTGCAAAGTTCCCAAAAGCGTCCTTCGTTTCGACGCAAATCAAGGAAGACAAGAAAGGCACAACAACTCATCTCGTTACAGGAAATCTTAATATCCGTGGCGTAAAGAAATCCGTGAGCTTCCCTGCGACAATTACCTTCGATAAGGGCGTCGTCAATGCTTCGGCTGAGTTCAAAATCAATCGTGGTGATTTTGGAATCGTCTACAAAGGGATGGCCGATAACCTCATCAAAGAAGAAGTTCTTCTCAAGGTTAAATTTTCATCTAAGGGATAATTTCCTTGGGCGCCACATTTTCGAAACGCCAAAAAACATCTTCCTTCAAAAAAGATGCTTTATCTTTCATAAAGGGGCCCTATCTTCTTAGCGACGTAGGTGAGGTCCGAATATGCAAAGTGTTATAGATGTAAATCCAAGTAATTTTCAAAAAGAAGTCATCGATAGATCTAACGATGTGCCGGTTGTTGTGGATTTTTGGTCGCCAAGTTGTGGTCCGTGTATGGTTTTGGGTCCCCAGCTCGAAGAGCTTGCTGCCCAAGGTGACGGAAATTGGATTCTTGCGAAAGTAAATACGAGTGATCCACAGAATCAAAATTTAGCGATGGATTTTCGCATTCAGGGTATTCCCGCGGTGAAGGCGTTTAAGAATGGGAAAGTTATCGACGAATTCGTCGGAGCCCTCCCTCGACCTCAGGTGGAAGCGTGGTTGAAGAAATTTCTACCCAACGATCTTGATACCTTGTCAGTTGCGGGAAGAGAAGCGTTGGAAAAAGGCGAATTGGAAACAGCGAGTCAGATATTTACCGCGCTCAAAGAGATGAAGGGTGACGATCCTCGTGGCGCTCTTGGTCTTGCCGAAATTGCGTTGGCCAATGAAGACAAACCGACAGCTCTGCGTTTATTCGAAAGCATAGATGAGTGGAGAATTAAAGAGGTCAAGGCCTGGCATGCTAGGGTTTGGCTCCTTATCGAAGCGTTCGGAAAAGATATATCGGTTTACGAAAAAGCGATCCAAGACAATCCCTTGGATTACGACGCTCGTTACGAGCTGGCGATGCTTCACGCGACAGCCAAGGAATATGAGTCAGCCCTTGAGCAGTTGATCTATATCGTTTCAGTCAATCCGACATTTCGCGAAGAGGCCGCTCGCCTTGCCGCAATTCGCCTCTTTGAACTCATCGGAGTGGATACGGAGATGGCGATGGAATGGCGAAAGAAATTGGGTAGAGCGATGTACTAATTTCTTTTTTTTTGGATACAAAAAAAGCCCCTTGTCGGAGCGATTTCTTTCGTTTTTCGATTTTAGCTTTCTAAGGCTGAGATGACTTTCTCGCCTAATTTGTTGAGTGAATCAACCTGGTTCGATGTAATTCCAGCGAAGAATTTTTCGTCAGCTTTTGCAACAGCTACGATTGCAGTGTCAGCAACTTTTTTCCCTTTAGCGTAGAGCTCAAGATTATTTGCGCGCTTGTCAGTTTTTGATTTTTTGATCTTAACAAGTTTTTTGTCTTGGAGTCCGCGAACAGACTTCGAGATCGTCATCTTATCGATATTGGTTTGGGCAACAAGAAGGGCCTGAGTAACATCTTGACCATCTTTCTCAAATCCAATCATTGCTGCAAGAATGGCGAATTGTGTTTGAGTAATTTCGAATTCTCCAAGAACCTCAGCGAGGTTTCTTTGCCAAAGCGCAGTGAGTTTCCAAAGAGTGAATCCGGTCGTTGATTTAGCCATTATATTTCCTTTTGTTGGAGGTTATTATCAACTACTTACACGTCTTTGCTTGGAAGGTAAAGAAAATTGTAAAAAAACCTACTAAGTTTCATAGATTATGAACGAAAGGAAGACGCTCGATTGGTCCCATTGGCTCCTTGTTTTCCGATTTGTGGATCTACCAAAAGGATATCGAAGATGGCCCAAGGTCGATTGTTTATAGGACTATAAGAGGTTTCGTTTTAAGGGAAGGCGAGGATTATCAGTCAGGTTTTAGTCAGCGAGAGTGTCGTTCAAAAGAAGGGGAATGTTCTGTGATTTTATTATCGTAGCGCGAAGCTATGTAACTTTCGTTACTAATCATCTTAGTAAAGTAGCATATATTTAGTGATTGTATCGTTTTTCTTTGAGTGTGGAGTCAAGATTCATGAACCATTGATCCTCTGCACCATCGGTACAACTATAATTGAGCTCTGTTAGTTCTGGTTCTACAGTATCTCCTTCTTTGTTGACGTTCTTCTTTTTGTCTTTCTTCTTCTTTTTGGGACGCAAAATTTTCTTATCGAATTCATCGAAGCAAAGACCACCACGACACGACCCGCCAATGGGACAATCGGGGTTTCTCTTCATAAAGTAGAGAATAATTTCCCCCTCTTCGGGTTTGTCTTTTACATTAAGGCGTTGGAATTTGACTTCCAGGTGGACGCGGGCTCTGGACCCGTCGACCTCGCTTTTGATAATCCTAAACTCGCGAATATCCAACATTTCCGGTTTCATCAGAAATAGTTTTTCGATTGTTCGGCCGATATCAACACGGTCCCTTTCCAGCTTGTGGTGATAGAGCGAGGCCTGTCGAAAATCTTTAAACTGCACATCTGCTAAGAATTTTTCCGAGAGCTCATTGACCAATGCCGTCTTTCCAAACTTGGGGCCGTAATAAAGGGCGCCAAAAACACCGGCCATGAGCAAGACGAGCGACAATGTGATGAGTGTTGTTTTGCGCATGTCTACTCCAAGGGTCGCGTTCTTAAAAATTCGCCCATTTTTTTCAAAACAGGTTCCAGCATCGATGTACGTCTAAAAATAAGTCGAAAAGAATCGCTTTGTAAGTTCTCATCGTCACAAAGACGAACCAAGATTCCCTCCTCCAATTCGCGGTGCACCATGTATTCGGGGACGACGGCGATGCCTTCCTGCCTGAGAAGAAGTTGAATAATCGCTGCACCGGCGCCGCAAGAGCGAATTCTTTTGAAGGAAATATTACCAACCTTTGACGTGAGATAACGGGTCAAAGGAAGGGAGCTATTGATGTCGAGAAGGACGTGATCCTTAGCGTCGCTAAAGTTATCAAAAGGACATTGCTCAAGAAGCTCAGGCGTGGCCACGAAGACATAATATTCAGGATGCAAAAATTCAGATAACCACGAACTTCGAGCGATGGGTGCACTTGTGATAATCCCATCTACCTGGCCCATCTGTAATTTGCTTTCGATATCTTGGCCGGAGCCAAAATACATATCAATATCCCAATTGGGGTAGAGATTTTGAAGTTCCAGGACGCTCGGAAGGACCCAAGACATCCCGAGTTCGTATCGCGTGGCGAGTGTAATGTGGGCTGGAGGTTCGCAATCTTCGACGACTGCGTTAATGCAAGCTCGCGAGTCCCGGATTGTAATTTCTGCCACAGGGACAAGACGCCGCCCAGCTTCGGTTAATTCCACATGACGAGTCGTTCTTACAAAGAGGCTCACCTTGAGTTGGTCTTCAAGTTGACGAATACGTTGACCAAAAGCGGCAGGGGTTAGGGCCATTTGTTGAGCTGCTTGACGGAAATTCAGATGCGTCGCCCCTGCGATAAAACATTGTAGATTTTCTATAGAGGGAAGATGTCCGAGTCCGATCATGGGTCCCTCTCTAGTGGGCTATACTTCGAAAATTTGGTCTATTTCAGCGTCAACTTTTTCGGGTTCCTGACCTTTTACCAAGCCGATTTCTTGAACGAGCAGTCGCTTTGCGATCTCCAACATTCCTTTTTCGCCTGAGCTTAGGGTCTTTCGGGTTCGCAACATGTTTACATCTCGAATAACTTCGGCGATCCGGTAGGCGTCGCCCGAGTTAATTTCGATACCGTAGGCACGCTGTCTCCGATTCCAAGCTTGCATGTCAATTTCAACATCCCGGATACGAAGAAGATCGTAAATTTCTTCGATTTGCTTTTCGTTGATAAGCGGTCGCAAACGGACCTCTTCAACATTACCAACCGGAATTTTCATTTTTGTATTTGTGGCCAATGTGAGTAACTCATAGAATTCTTGAGTTTCACCCATAATCGTCATGGTTAAAATATCACTAACCCGGGCAACCCCAAATTTAGGGTAAACCATCAAATCACCAACTGAAAGCGCTTCTGATTCTGCCATTTATATTGAGCCTTTTGTTTCGATAACTAACACCTAGCCTATCGCCGCGATCAAGACGCGACAAATATTACAAGATTACACGATAAAAACAAAGTGGATTATTTCTTTACCGCTTTAACTTTTTTACGTTCAAGATCGAGCAACTTTGAGGTCGAAAAAGTTGCGATTTTTTTAGCGTAATCCGCGTTTCCACCAGAAAAATGCTTTTTTGTAATGACATCTACTAAAGCTTCTCTTGTTTTCCATTTGGAGATAAGGGTCTCGTTTGCAGCAAGCAAACGAAGAAGTTTAATATTACTCATCACGCTAATTCTGTTTTCAAAATGTTCTTTTTCTTCGTTCTCAGGGCAGGTCAAAAAAGCGAGAACTTTTTTAGCTAGCTTTTCTTTAGAACCATGAATTTCGTTTACTTTTTGAAGAGGGCTTTTTTTTGCCATTTCGGACTCCTGGATGTTCGCCGCCATGTGTTTCTAGCCCGGAGTGAGGTAGAAGACGTAGGCAACTTGTTTATTTTGAGAATCTAAATAAGATGCTCATCCGCTTTTGGCGGCGGCGATATATACCAAAGGTGACCCATGAAAGCAAGCTTCGCATCCCTCCTCGTGATCTTCGCGCTCTCCTGCACGCAGGAAACCGAGGGTTCCAAATCCTCAAGCACAGACGAAGAATCGAAAATAGAGACGAAAAAACAACAAGAACCCAAACGTATTCCACCCAAAAACGTCGTTTATGAAGAAGGACCTCTACCATCCTCAGACGCTGTTATCGGCCACGCCGGCGAGGTTAGCGTTAACGTGGGCGACTTTGAGTTTGCGTCGAAATTAGCCCTCGTTGTCGCAGGAAAAAAAGATCCCACCCTTCCCGCAGATCGTATGGCTCTACCCCATGTTCATTTTACGATGACCCAATCTTTGCTCTCTCGCCGGATGGCGAAAAAAAAGGCCCTTGAGCGAGGCCTCAAGGTCAGTCGGGAGGAAGCCATCGCTTGGATCGCAAAACAAAAGCAACTTGCCTACCTAACCGAAAAAGATGCGAAGGCGGATGAGATTCTCAAACCTTATGCGATCACTTACGACCAATTGATCGATTTTGCGAGCTATGAGGTCTTTGTCGAAAAGTTCGTTGAGTCGGAACTAAAAGCCGTCGAAAAAGATGAAATCTGGAAAGCTTATGCCGCGGAAAAAAATCGAGTTAAGGCACTTGTGGCCTCAGCTCATAATATTCCTAAAGGATCTGAGATCGATGCCTTCGTTGAAAAAAACGAAAAACGAATCGTAACTTATTTTGAGAAAAATAAGAAAAAATTCAGAAATCCAAAACGTGTTAAATTGGACATTTTACAACTTAAACCCAAAGATAAAGACAGGAAAGAAGAAATACTGAAAAAGGCCAGCGAGGCCCTCCGAAAGGGCGAAAGATTGGAAGATATCGCCAAAAAATATGACCTCATAAAAAAAGAAAATAGTAAGCTCATTTACCAGGAGAACGCCAAAGCCTTTAAATCTAAGTTGGGGAGCGTAGGGTGGGAAAAGAAAGGACCCAGAGGAAGCTATGCTTGGATGGTGCGTGGATTCACTCCTTCTTCAGAGGGCGAGTTAAACCGCTCAACCCGGCGAGAAATCGCTGCTAAATTACTTCGCAAAGAAACGATAAGTCCAGCGTTAGTCGAACGTATGGAACTCGCCAAAGTTCGCGTTCTGAAAAATATGACGGTCAAAAATGCAAAGAAAAAGGGTACGAAACTAACGGTTTTGGGCCTTCGATGGAGAGTGAGTGAGTTTACGAATCGAGGCGTTATTAAAGAATTTGGACTTGTTGAGAATCTCGTTAAAGACGCATTTGAGCACGAGGTGGGGTTTATAGGAGGACCGCTCAAATCTAGAGAATACGCATATATTTATAAAATCCTCAAAAAAGAACATGCCAATCGCGCCCTCTTTGATAAAAAGTACGATGAATTTCGGGTCGCTTACCTGAACGCCAAGCGAAGCCAAGTGATGCCGATTTTTATGTCTCAGTTCACCAATACCAATATTGATACCAAAGCCCTACGCATTAAATGGGGCGTCTTACAAAAGAAGTCTTAAACATCGATTACTTTATTTTTTCTTCAATCTTTACCCCATGAATAATGACTTTTTGATCTGATTCACTACGATTGTTGGTCGCACCAATCTGAACAACATCAAATTGAATAGGCTCTCTGATAAACAGCATCGTTTCCGGGGATAATTCCTGAATCGCATCTCTAATGAGAACCGGATCCAAAATTATCGTTCCTTTCATGCGGAGCACATCTACAAATGTTCCTTGGTTAAGAACGCGAAGGATACAATAAGAGCTCGCCTGTTCGAGATCGAAGGTGGCCAAAGAAAGCGCCGACTTCTCGTTATCGACACCAAATTTGAATTCCACTTCAATGATCGTCCTACGATCGAGCTCAACGAAAAAATCTGATCGAAAGCTAGAAAGACGGGCTTTGATCGTTTCATTGTTGTCGCGACCGGGAAGTTCGCCGCGATCTAAAATCAGTCGACCATCCGCCGCAATCCCGCTCCTGTCCCTTTTCCGTCGATTTCAACATCGTCGGTATCCTCGATATCGAGAAGCGTACTGAAGCCAAGCGTTTTTTTTACGGTTACACTGAAGGTCATTTTGACAACATCCCCTGTAGCAAATTTAAACCGAATTTTCCTAACCCCATCTTCAACACCACTCCATTTGCTCGGCCGAGTACTAAATTCCATGCCTCTCTCTGAGAGTTCCATTGAATTCGCGGGAGCATTAGGATGTGAATTTTGAATTTGACCCTATGCATTTAGACCAATCAGGCTGGCCGGTACTTGATCGTAGAGGCTCACACGACAGTGACATAAGAAAAAAAACGTACCAAATAAAATAACGCTTACTTACACTCAAGTAGGGACCTTTTGAAGATAGGTTAATGTGATTTCTATTTAAACGATTTTCTTAAATTCACGATAAAAAACGAAAAAACCCCGCATAAGCGAGGCTTTTTCGGCGTTCCCATTTGAGGCGTCACAAATTATGTGCGTGTCCACCACCCATATCATCCAAGAAAGTTCGGTTTTAGTCAAAGCTTTGAAAAAAATTGCTCAGAAGGTGCGTTGGAACGAAACAATTGGCGCTCGCTTTGCGCTAGGTCGCCATATTTAAATCCGATTACTTTTCGATATCTTGCCACGCCTCAACATGTGTGAGCGCCATGCGATCACCGGCATGGATCCCTAACGCTTTGGCCTGACCGGCTAGGAGCTCAAGGACGTACTTTGCGGGCTTATCAACGCCCCTAGCCAGTTCTGTCTTGGGTTCCGCGTTTTCGACGATGCCTTGCACAATGCCCTTTTCATCGATGAACAACATATCGAGTGGAATAAGTGTATTTTTCATCCAAAAACTACGGACGCGAACATCGTCATAAATGAAAAGCATGCCCCAATCCTTCTTCATGGATTTTCGGTACATTAAGCCACGTGTCATTTCCTTCACGGAGACGGCGAGTTCCAAACTGAAGGTCACCTTTCCTTTTTTCGTTTGAAGGATTGCTTTAGGTGTGGATTCTGAGCCTTCTCCTGTTATCGCAGGTGGGGTCACGCATTTGGCGGCAATGCATCTATAATAAGTGTCACATTGATCGTCAATTTTACACGCAAAGGATTTCGCCTCTTCTGTAACGCTTTTACTCGGCGTTTCATTTGTCGAATTTTTTTCGGCCTTGGGACTCTGGCAAGCGCATAAGAAGAGCGCCGCGAGGGCGAAGCGGTAACTCATATAAGCTTGAGGCTTTTAAGAAGGGCCTTTTTCACATCGCTATCTTTTTCGATTTTGGCGCGATTCTCAATCCCTTTCTTAGAACTTTTATCCTTAAGTTCGACAAGGGTTTTAATGGTCGTCAGACGTACGCGACGATTGGTATCGTCAAGCATATTTACCAGCAATTCTGTTGCGGCTGGATGTTTTGTCGCACCCAATGCCCGAATCGCGGCGAGCTGCAAAGGCTCGTGATCATCGTTAAGACGAAGCGCGATCGAGGTCACGGCCGACTCATCTTTAAAGGTACCCAGTTGTATAATCGCAGCTTCTTGAACAAATTTGGACGAGTCCGAAACGCGTCCAGAAAGCAGTGAGATTACATCGCGGACGCCACGTTTATCCTCTCTGGAGATTAAATTTCCGAGTGCCGTAAGGACAGCGGCACGTACGCCTTCATCTGATGAGGAGGCCAACGCTTTTATTTTATCCCATGCGAAGGTTTCGCCCCGTCGGCCCAAAGATGAAATTGCACCCGCTTGAACGGCGGGCGTTGTATCACCCAACATTTTTGTCAGTTCGTCCGTGAGAACGCCTTCCTTTAGAAAACCGATTGCATAGGCGACGTCGGCTCGTACGTTATTGTCGCGGTCTTTTAACATGCCTTTGAGGGCTTTTTCTGCATCTTTGTTCGCGTATCGACCGATTGCTCGCGCACTCGCGCCACGGATTCCAGAATCGGAATTTTTCAGACCCGTTTTGAGAACGGCAAATATTTTAGAACTCTTTCCTTCTTTGGACGCTTTTTCTCCAAGTGCGAGATAGGCCAAACGTTGGATGAATTTGTTCGAAGATTTTGTTTGTTCTGAAATTATTTTTGAGTTTTGGGCGGTCATGATCGCATAGCCTGCATTATCGGTTTTGCGTGGATAGGATTTTGAAAGCTTGGCTATTGCAGGCAGGGACTCGGTTTTCTTCAAGGAAGATAACTGATTTAGCGCTTCTAATTGTCGTTTTACTTTTCTATTGGTGAGTAGTTTTTCCAAAGAAATTCTAGCCGATCCTAGCTTCATAGCGCCGAGTTTTACGATAGCATCAAGAGCAATATCGTTGTTGGCGTTGTTGGAGAGGTAGGTAAGACCGACGACTTTGTTTTCTTTTTTCTTATTGGAAAGAAGACCAGCAATTTTCAGTTTGGTATCTGAATTTACTTTTTTATCGGTTAAGGCTTTAATAAGAGTCGGGTTTTCGTTCAATGCACTCAGCGCATCGGTTGCCGCAAAGGCGATTTTTTTCGTTTTGCTGCTCAGCTTAGTATTTAGAATCGCGATACTATCGGGTGAGGATTTTGATTTTCCTAACACACCCATCGCCTTGATCGCTTGGGCCTGGGTGCCTTTATTGATAAGATAGTAGGTTTTTTGAATGCTATATTTTTTATTTTTTGCGAGGCTTAAAAAATCAGCAGCTTGAAGCACAATTTTTGGATTTTTATCACTTTTCATGACACCCAAAACCGCATTTAAGACTTTGTCTTGGTTACGTTTTTTTTCTAGAACCTTCATCGCCGTTTTTCGAATCGAGGCGCTATTATGTTTTAGGAGAGGGAGCAGCTTTTCGACAAAGGGAAGACCTAAAGTCGGAAGAAGTTTTGCCACAGTACCGACCGTATAGGGATCTGGGGAGTTGAGATATCCATAAACCTGTTTTCTGAGGGTGGGATCTTTGGTTGACCAAGACTTGATGATCTCATGACTGGACGCGATTTTCCCGTCAGGCAATTGAACCTGGATGGAATTACTTTTGATATTTGGAAGGACCTTCCAAAGCGGCATTATCAGGGTGTATGCGGAAAAGGGAACATCCTTACGTTTTAACAACGCGCTCGTATACCCGGGAAAGGAGACGCCACTGACGCCCATTTCTGTCAGCGTATACACTGTTTCTGCGATGATAATGACGGCATAGGGCATTTTCGCGGCTGAAATTTTGATAGAAACGCGCGCATTGGAGGGACTGGATCCCGAAACTGAGATCGTTGAACTGCCGTAGGTTGATCGCTTTGCTTTTTTCAGCGCGTTGAAGGCAGTGATGATCGTACTTTTGGACGCATTTCCTTTGAGGGAAGCGTTAGGTTTGGGAACAAGGACCCAATCGGTTTTCGAGCCAATTTCTACTTTCTGGTAGCTAAATAGAACGTTTCCAGCATCGGCATACAACGAGGTTGTCGCGAAGAAAACGAAAATGAAGGGGAGAATATATTTAGACATGATCACCTCGATTTGGATCTATGTTTATAACAGGTTTATTCAAGATCCCATTCCTGGAAGGGAGCTAAAAAAAATCCCGCCAATTTGCGGGGTAAAAATAGGGTGTAACTTCATAAAATCATATGAAATCAAGCGTGTTTAAAACTCAAGAACACCAGCTCTTGCACCGCTAATTGCGACAAGGGTATTGCATTTGCCATCCTGGCATAGCCAGAACATACCGCTTGCGCCTTTGTCTCTTAGGATTTTTGAAACGACCATGTCTGTTTCACATTCGGGACACAACTTTTTGTTGCGTGCACCTTTTTTATTTGAAGCGATTTTTGCTGGTTTTTTAGTTGCCATTCTTCACCTCGAACGTTGGCTTTTAAGTAAATAATGTTGGAGACTCGCTCCAAGGCCGACATGGGTACCCTAAGTAGATTCAATAGTCAATTATCCTATTGAGTAAGAGATTTTTGACACCAAGAATTTAAATCATTACAGTCATTCCACCTTACAGACCACCGGAGATAAGAACTATGAGCAAGAGTAACACTACGTTGAACACAGAAGATATCCGTTTTGAACACGAAGTTTTGGAAATTCGCCTCGGACAATTAGATAAACATCTTTCCCTTTCTCCAGAAGAAAAATACGAAAAACAAGTGATCAAGAAACGTAAACTTGCCCTCAAAGACCAACTTAACCAAAACCCCTCATAATTTGAGCTAGGCACCTGCCTAAATTCTGGTTAAAACGCACCAACCCGACCTTAGGTTCAAGAATTGAGCGATCTTACTCACCACTCCAAACTACATATCCCTGACGATTGCACAGATCCGATTGGTGAAATTGAAATTTTCTTAAGGGTGAATGGATACACCATCACCGTTGATGGTGATGGACTCGTTGCACAACGAGGAGAGAAAGGTAGGGGATTTTGGACCAGCGATCTCACGATTTTGCCAACAACCCTGGAAGCGCAAAAATCTGATCAATACGTCGATATCAACTACACCGTCGATACAAGCGGGCAAATTTTAAATCAGATTGAAAAGCAACTTTGGAAACGCGAAGCTCTTGCTATTCAGACCTTTCTTGAAGGCGGTCCGATTGAGAATTTTAAAGAATCTCAACGCCTTATGGCCGATGATATTCGTGCGCGATTTATGAAACGGGGATTTTATCTCTCTGTCGCTTTGGCTTTTATTCTGTTCATTGTCGGATTCCTTATTCTGAAATGAAAAAAAAGCACATCCTAGAAATTGTAAAGGGATCTACTTCTTACTCCGTAGAAATAAGCCTCAATAAAGGTATTATCGGGCGAGGACCTAAATCCGATATTCGTATTCCCTTTTCGACGATCAGCAGCTCCCATTTGGAATTTCAAAAACGAGCTGAAGGTTTCTTTTTTCGCGATCTGGGCAGCACCAACGGAACATTTTTAGGAGGACAAAAAATCGTCCCCTTGGAATGGATAAAAATTGATCATGAAATAACCCTCAATATCGTTGATACGGTGTTGATCTTTCGGAGCGAATTTAATGAGGTCGCCCATTTCACAATGGTCCAATCGGGAACCCTTGCCCGCAAACTTCTCATGGATACTGTCGATGACGGAAGCGACGCATTCTTGGAAGCGGTATCTGGACCTAATAAAGGCGTCCGATTGGTGTTACATGATGGCATTGAACAAACGGAGTTGGGCGGCGCCACTGGCGACTTTTCTTTTCCTCCAATGACGCCCGCGGTTGTGGCGACCATTATTCGAGAAGGGGAGGGGTTTTCAATCCTGCCTGTTGATACAATCTTCATCGATGCCTTTCCTACGCGCGTAAAAAGCAAACTCAGTCACGGTGATCGCATTGAGATGGGGAAAATCACCTTTCTTTTCCAAGATCCCCTTGAGGCCTATTTTAAGGAGCTTGCAAACGAAGGCGAAAAAAAGGAAGTGATCGCGCAATCTGAACCGATTGTTGGCGAAATTGATCTTGAGAAAGAAGCGCCAAAAAGTCGAGTGATGGGTGGACCCAAAGCTAAAAAGAAAAAAGATTTCTTTCTTATTTTTGTTGTTTTGGTGGTGGTCGGTGTCGCGATAGTCGTCGTTGGCGCCGTTCTATCGCTTTAGGTTAGATTTCGGTAATCTGGGCGACTTTTGCGTCGAGGTAGGCATCAATTTTCTTCGAATACTCCTCCGTTAAGCCGTTAATTTTTTCGTAGGCTTTGTGCTCATCGTCCTCAGAAATATCACCCTCTTTCTGGAGCTCCTTAATCATATCATTGGCATCACGACGCGAGTTTCTGAGCGAAATCTTGTGATCCTCGCCGTGTCGCCTCGCTTGTTTTCCAAGTTCGATACGTCTTTCGCCCGTCAGTGAAGGGATGGGCACACGAATAAGGGTTCCATCATTGGATGGATTGAGTCCCAATTGGGAGGACGAAATCGCGCGTTCAATATCGTTAATAATCGTCGATTCCCAGGGCTGTATCGTTATCATCCGAGGGTCGGGAGCACGCAAAGTTGCAACCTGACTTAATGGACTCATATTTCCATAATAGTCGATTCGAACATCATCAAGCATGGAAATATTTGCTCTACCTGTTCGGATTTTTGCAAGCTCTTTGCGCAGCCCTTGAATGGTCTTATCAAAGGACTCCCTGAGTTCGTTCACTACGTCATTCATCATACAATTCTCCTATTCTTCTTCTTTGGGGGCGCGATGGTTTAAGGGCGCCGCTTGGTCCAAACGAGGATGATTATCTTTAAAGTCGTCGACACACGTTCCTTTGGCATCCATATGCTTAAGGAGAGCAACGGTGCCCCAAATTGCCGTTAACACATCTTTGGTATGACCCAATTCACTGATGGTATGCATATTTCGAATTGGAAATCCAATCGATGTGGTTGCCGCATCGATCGAGGCCAAGAAAGGTGCCATGGCGTCCGTTCCCGTATCTCTACCACCGTGGGTTTCCTGAAAAGGAATGCCCTCTTTTTGGCAGGCTTCTTTATAAAGAAGATTGAGATAGGGGGACGTTACCGACCCCGTTTTTACGGTGAAGCCTTCGGCCATTTTGATAGGTGTCATTCGTCGATCTCCGATTCCCGGAGCAGCTTTATAGTCGTGGGTCACATCAGCGCCAATGACAGCATTGGGTCGTAATTCGCCCGCGGCAACGCGACTACCAAAACGTCCAATTTCTTCGTGAGAGGCCATCGTATAAAGAACGCGAATGTTTTTTAAGCCGCCGCCTTCTTCAATAATACGTGCGACCTCAGCTGCTACAAAACATCCTAAACCGTTATCAAGATAGGCACCGTAGAAGGTGTCAGGAGAAAACCCCTTCTTAATGGGACGGTTGAGAATGATGGGATCTCCAGGTTGAATACCCAAAGCCTCGATTTGCGCTTTGGGCTTATCGCCGTGAATTTGAAGCTCAAGATAAAGCATCGTTTTCTTTATGCCACGATCACCGCTTCTCAATTTTGCGTCGGCGAAATGGATTGCCCCAATGGCCTCGATCGTTCCACCTTCAATGATACGAAAGCTGCCTAATTTATCGGGATCTTCGGAAAAAAGTTGAACTTCATGTCCGATAAGCGTTGTTGGTAAAAAAGAATCGCTATCAATCCAGATTTTTCCGTCTTCTCCAATCGTTCTTACTTGCATCCTGATTTTATCGGCATGGCCAATAATCATCACTGTAAATGCATCCCTATCATCTGGTTTTGAGTCAAACACAACACCGGCATTGCCAACAAAGCGATGGGTTTTCCAGCCTTTGGGCGCAAAGGTTTTGAAGTAGGGCTCTAAAATACCATGCGTCATCGCGCCTTCTAATCCGATGGGACTCGGCGCGCTAAGAATCGATTTCATTAAATCGAATTGGGTCTGGGGCATGGATGCTTCCCAAGGTTTTTTTGTTTTTTCAGTACTCACGTCGACTCCTTACAACTTTACGCATTAAATTCGCGACACCGTACCAACCTCTATTTAAATATGCATCTGAAAAATCAGCTTTCTACACACGCACTAAGCTCAATTTCGATTTTCATTCTCTCATCGATCAAATCACAAATAATCGCCGTTGCCGCGGGTCGATTTTCTGAAAAATACTTACCAAAAAGAGGGCTTACCTTCTCAAAGATATCGCCGCTCTTCACATAATAGCGAACGCGTACAACATCATTCTTGTCCAAACCAAATTGGGAAAGCGCCTCATCTATGTTTTTAAAACACTGAGCAGTTTGTTCAATAGGATCTTCGCTGATGGTGTGCCTTTGATAATCAAATCCGGTCGTCCCAGACACGTAAACAACATTGCCATGTTGAACCGCCCTCACGTACCCAGCGTATTTTTCCCACTTCGATCCGCTGTCATATTCACGTCTCATCTTAGACCCATCAGTTCGTCGAAGGATTCTTTGACTTCAATGCGTGGTAAACCGCCTGCATCTAGCAGGTCATCATCCAATTGTTGAATCCGTTCATAGAAAGCCAAACCCACCTCAAGGTAGGTTTCTTGGGAATTTGAAATGAGCTGAAAAACGACATCTTCAGCGTTGGCAAACCTTTGATTCTCTTCAAAAAGTTGCAAAAGTTTTTCCAAAGTTGGACTATCCTTGATGCACACCAAATGGCGAGCGAGCAGGTCGAGGGCCTTTGTCTTCGTCTTTCCTTCAAGACATTTTATTGAAAAATCAACCGCCGTTATTTGGGAGGATTCCGAATATCGGTTGAGGCGATCCAAAGCTTGCATACGCAAAAACAGCAATTGGGCGACAGGGAAGGCAAGATCACGATCAATATTTTTTAAGACCTCACTTAGATTTGCAAAAAGAAACATGGGGTCGATATTCAAGGCGCCTTTGAGAAGGGCGTCGATTTCCACAACCTCCTCATTGGCGGGCCGTGTTCCCTTTCCAGCCGCGATTTGAGCGATCGCTGCCGCTAATTTTTCGATTAAACCGAGGAGATAGTCGTTTTTAAAAGTCATTTTTTTCCTAAATTTCGGATTTATCAATAACGTGAAATTGACAAAGAAACAAAGGCAGCCCTACAATAAGCTGAATTCAATAAGGTTAAAGAATGAAACGTCATATCCTAATGCTTGCCGGCCTCATGGCTCTTTCCTCCTGCGGAGAGGGTGGTGAAAGCATATTTTTGTATTTTATTAATGCGTATAGCGGCTCCGATAATGTGACAATCATTGGTCCAACGGGGCCTGTCGTCCAAGGGGCAAAGTTCGGAGATCGCGTGGGCGTTGATACTTCCGGGGCAAGCGCGGTGTGCGCACCGGGCGATCCCTGTATTCCAACTGAGTTTGACAGAAATCTAGGTGGGGACTTTATCGCCGTGTTAGACGGCGCGCCTCAGACCTTCGAATTCTCTTATCCGCTTTTTTCGCTCTATCCTCAAGAAACAGCGACCCTGCTTTTTGCGGGCAGAAACCAAAGCGGTACCTCCGTTGAAACCCATTTGGTGCGTCATACGCAAACAGTAAGTGAGGGTTGTGTGATTACCTTCATCAATGCCTTGTCGCTCGATAGTACTCTGACGCTCGAAGACGCGGCCTATAATATCATTCCAGAATTCAAACTCACCCCAGCTCAGGGAGATTTCGTCGACGAACGCAATCTTCCTTTCCCCACCCAATGCGGGATTATCGACGATACCTCTAATCCTACCCACATCGCCCTTACACGTGAAGTGATTGCAAGAGTTGAAGCCGACCCATGGTTTTTCTACTCAGCGTGTGAAGATACCAATCCAGGTTCGGATCAGTCGATTTGTCCGGTGTGGGCCGATCGCGGCGATTCAAAACGCTCTAAAGTCTATGGAGGTCCGGCCGTTTCCGCGACACCAAACTCTATAGAATATTATAAATGTGTTCAGTCGGCCATTTCCTTCCAACAACCGATGGGGGCCATGATGGGACAGGATGAGTGTCCGGAAAATCCAACTTGGGCAGACGTAAATGTTGATTTTGTGCAATTAGAAGAGTGCAAACGTCCAATAAGTAAAGATGTTGAGAACGTTGAGCCTAGTGAGGAAAAACTCCATATTTTCACAATTTTCGCCGGCGAGTTTTGCGAGCCGACCTTCCGAATCAGAACCCCGCGCTTTGATTCCATCTTTGGACCAAAGAAAGGTAAGAAAGCAAAAGGGCGACACCAAAAAGGAGACCTTATCGAAATGTCTCTTAAAATTGGACCTGGTAACGAGTATTTCGTCTCTTTCATGGGACGACCTGTGAACCCAATCATCTGGAGATGGGAGTCAGGTACCAGTATCGCAAACCTCAACGATTTCCCTTATTCAAACGGGCAGGATGCACGTATCGGCGACTATTAAAGCCCTTTCCCTTTTTCTCTTGCTTGGGGGCATCCCTGCGTGTGAAAAAGAATCTCCACCCCCACCTCTTCGCCCCCTCATTTTTACTGAGCAACAAAACAAAGATCCCAGACTTGCCAAAATTCGTGAAGAGCGCTTTTTAAGAACGCTGATGGGAAAAAACATCCAGGAAAAAATCTCACTCCCCGTACGAAGCGATGATGCTCAAGTTTTTGGTCAAGAGATCTTCCAAAGATTAATTGGTCGAGACAAAGTACTTTGGGAACACCTTTGGTTTGATGCTTTTGTCTTCGCCCAAGAATATGGAGAATCGATCGCCGATGCGAAAGAACATCGGGATCTGAGCATCGCAAAAACCTCCCCGCTTTGGGAACAATTTGATCCAGGACAACCTACCCAAGCAAGAAAAAAAGGCCTGGCTTCCTTACTCGAATTTCGAAAACTTGTGCTCGGTCATCCCGAACAAGGCGTCGATGCGACACACTATTCTGACAATCTTCTCATCATGCAACTTCGAGAAGCACACATTGAAATCCGATTTAAGATTAAAACCATCGTCAGAAAAAATAACAAACTTGGATTGCTTTCCACGATTTCGGAAAACAGTTTGCTCTCTTTTATTCGTGTTCTAGGATTTCATCTAAGAGGTGATTTACAAGAACCTGAAAGCTATTTCATACCTTTAAAGGTCGGCAATTATTGGCGGTATAAACTGACCGAAAATGCCAAGGACCTTAGTGCAAGCGATATTTTTGAAGAAGGCTTATCCACCCAAAATGGCGCGTCTACAAAAACGATTGAAGTCAAATCGGTCGATAGAATAGAAGGACGACGACTGGTCGAATTTTTAATCTCCTACGACGATCAAGAAAAAAAACAATATACCGAGAGATGGTTAACAACTCCGACCATGATCTTTCCTTGTGGTGATCGTTGTGTGAAAAACTTTTCCAATTTGAAGAAACTTATTTTTAGCCTAAAAGACCTCCCTCCGCTTTTTTCCTTTGATAATGACGTTTTGGGAAAGAGGACAGAAGAAAGTCTAAATCTGGAATTACCCATGGGGCAGTTTGACGATGTCTTTGAGATTAACCAAAAAGCATCGCCGAATTCTGTCGATCCCTCAATGAACTATCCTCAGACGATTTATTTAAAACCTCATCTTGGTATTGTTCGTCGCTCCGTAGAACGCCCCGAAAAGAGGCACGAGCTGTTGATAGCCTATCGTTTACTACCTTAATAAGAGTAGACATCTCTGGAATTTCAACTTAACGTTCTTTTTTTAAAAGGGGTTATCGAAATCAAGGGAATTTCACGAAAAAAAATAGAGGGTTTTGTTTACGTCATCGTTGCGCTTTCTCCTTTGCTTATTGGGTCGGTTCATCTTCCGGTCGTCTCAGGATTTCTTTTCGTCCTCTTTCTCCTCTTCATTCACCAGTACAGAGTCAAGGCCCTTAAAAGTTCTCAGATTGGCATCCTCGCGATAGGCCTTGCCTTACTCGCCTTTTTGCAACTTCTGCCCGCGCCACTCTCTTTTTCGGTCGAGGACCTTTCTCTTTTTCAACTCGCTCAAGAAAAAAATCCAATCACGTGGAGGCCGCTTTCCACAGAACCTTACTTCACCGCAGATCGAGGTCTTCGATTTTTATGTCTAGGTCTGTTGGCTTTTGTCATTGCCAGTATTCAGAGTCGAAAATTCTACCAACGTGCTACCTTTTGGCTCCTCATCGGCGGATGGGTCACCTTGGCTTTCGGCGTATTTTTATGGATCAGTCAAATCACAGACCTTTTTGGATTCGAACAATCGGTGCGATTTCGAGGACCAAGTTCCTTCGTCAATACAAATCACGGCGCCTCCTATTTTGCTTTGCTTACCCTCGCGGCATTGATTTACAACGAAGACAACGAGACGCCCTATTTTTCGATCGTATCAGGGTTTACTTTTTTGATCGCATTTATACTGCACGCCAGCATGGGCGTGAATCTGGTTTTCTGCTTCGTATTTTCAGTCTACCTACTGTTAAAATTTAGGCCCTCCCGACGAACGCTATTTCTGTCTATTGGGCTTCTCTCCCTTCTTTTTTCGTCCTTTGTTCTGCTGACTAGCTTAGAGATTATTCCTTCAGAGTATTTTCAACGCTTTCTTCATCATTCCTCGTCACGATGGGAACTCACCAAAGCAGGTATTGGACTCGCTGCCGAGTGGCCGATCTTGGGCGCAGGGTTAGGTTCAACGGATACCAGTATTCTGCCCCATATTAACTGGGAAAATATGGCCCCTGCGTCGATCCCGACATTAGAGAACGAAATTTTAGAATTCTTTGGCACCGGTGGAATACTTGCCGGACTCATGATTCTGGGCGGTCATCTTTATATTCTGGCTTGTGCGATCAAAACCTTCGGTTCCCAAAATGCGAAAAGACGTCATCGATGGTACCTCTTGGTGTGGATTTTATTTCTCGGTATCGCAGTTCTACATTTCCCTTGGTTTACGATCGGTTTGGGTTTTCCTTTCATTCTTCTCATTCAATCGACCTCCACCCATTCGACCTTTTTGGTTCCAAAGCACTCAAAAGGAGAACAAAAAGAAACGAACAATCGTCCCCATATTCTCTTAGGACTCATTACACTATTTTTAGTGTTTTTTTCTGCAAATGCGTTCTTTTGGCATCAACGTGAAGACATTATTGCACGGCCTTTTTCATCCAAAGCGTGGATCAATCTGGCGACGAAAGAAATCAAAGAGAAGCATTTTGAGCTCGCATTGTTGTATGCAGAAAAAGCAAATGCCGTCGATCCTCGCCCAAAAACGACACATTACCTCGCGAGAGTGGTCGCGAAAAACGCTAACTTTGATCGATCGACAAAACTCTATACAAGGGCGTTTAAACGGGGCGCGATCAACAATCGACTCATTACCGATATGTTAGGCGATCTCAAGGAGCCGGAGATGAGAAATCGCGTTCTTGCCAACCAGGGAGCCCTGGTTTGGCGCCGAGCTGCGAAAATTACCCAGACCTATTTCAGTGTAGATCAAGCCGTCGAATTGGCCTTTGACGCGATAAAAAATCACACCCATGAAAAAGAAGCGAAAGATTTCGTAGTCGCTCTTTTCATCGATCTCGATCAAATCGAACTTGCCAAAATTTGGACGCAGACCCAGAATTTGAATGAAGGAATCCTTGCAACGATTTATTTAAAAGAGGGCGATTTCGATTCTTTTTTTAAGTCTGTGAGTGTCGCAACCCAATCCGGACATCGCCCCGATGCCTATCTGCTTAAAAACCACGAAGCCATTCTAAAAGGCGGAAAACGTGGAATGGCGTTGATTAAAAAGCTCGTAGATCATTATTGTAAAAAACCGCTCAAGGGTGACCGACACGAGACCTGCTGGCGAGTGGAGGCAAGACTGAAAATAGAAGAAGGCGATGTGGCCGGCGCGAAGAAAATGTACCTAAGGATCTATCATCGCTCGGGAAATCCGCTTTCCCTCGCCAAATTTTACGCTGGACAAAAGGCCTGTTCTTCCGTTCAAGGCTTAATCGACGGACAAGGCAAAGAAAAATACAAAAAATCGCTTTCAAAACTTCTTCGTAGATGCTCGCAACATTGACCAAGCAGACTAAGAGCGCTAGGTTCATCATGAACACCGGTCGAAAATATATGCGTCAATTTATACTTCTATTTATTATCTCAATTGCGTTTAGTGCTTGTAAAAAACCTCAAGTCGCAACGTTAGGAAGCCCTCTCACAGAAGGTGGAATTACATTCACCATCAAAGATTACGATATTCGATTTATCGAAGTCAGTGAAGGAAACAAAACCTTTGGATATGCGCGGCCTGTCCTGGCTATTCCTGTTGAAATAAAAAACGTTGGAAAAGATCCTTTTAGCTATGCACCGACGCATAAAACCCAACAAATGACAGAATCGTCAACGCCCTTGTTGTACGACGATCCGGGCAAAGAAGCCGATTTACCGCCTGAATCCAAGACCCCCATCATGGGGGTTTATCTGGAACGCGGAGCCCTACCCGGTCAAATTACAAGTACCAAAACGATGAAGGCCGGCGAATCTGTCGTGGATACCTTCCTTTTCGAAGTTCCAGACACGCAAAAAAATCTCGTCTTTTCTATCCCGCCGACGATGCATCGTGGAAAACTTCCAGTCTTGATTCGTATTCCCTTTACGCCCAAAGAGCCCATCGGTCCTAAAATTAGTAAAATGGGAGAAGCGCTCAGTTTTGGAGACATTGAATTTAAGGTTACCCACGCTTTCTTTGAAAAAATAAAATCAAAACACAGTGCTCAGGGGAAGGGCACCAGCACTGAAAAACTCTTAAAGATAAACTACAGCCTCACGAATAAGGGAGACCGGGCGATTCTCTTTGATCCCGCTCACCGCGATCTTTCGGGAAAAGGCGCCAATCTATTTGGAGCCGATCGCGCTTACAAACGCGTGAAATTTTCCTCCTCCATCGAGGTTACTGGCCAGCTGACCGGAAGCGTTAAAATCGATCCGGGAAAAAGTATCGAAGACTTTGTCCTTTTTGATGTCAACGAAAGCGATTTCAAAGGCGCGACCCTTGAATACCCTGCTAACCTTTTCTCAAAAGATGGTGTGGCCCGATTCAATATTACCTTGACCGGAAATAAAATTGAAAAAGCCATTCCCAAGAAAGTTGTTAAAAAAGAAATTGCTCCTGATATGGGAAACAGCAAACAGAAAGATGCCGGTCAGTGAGTAAAGATGAAAAAGATCTAGAACTTTTTCGAGCCGCTTTCGAAGATCTCGATGACGCAACACTTTTCGAAGGAAAATTTGGGAGCCCAGAAGATCTTATTTCTCGTCCCGATCTCTCTCAAGAAGAGGATATAGAAATCGTTAAAGAGGTCCGCGATCAACGCCTCATGGAAGATACCTTTGGATGGGTAGAAAAACGCGATCACTCCAAATATTGGGTACCCAGCGAGGAGGGAGAAAAAGACCTTTTCTCGGCTTTGTTAAACGAACAAGAAAGTAAAAGTGAAGAAGCGCCTCAACAAACACAAGCTCCGGCCAAAGCGCGATCTCAATGGGATATCTTCGCCGAGGATTCCAAAGAAGCAAAGATTATCGATTTACGCGACTTTGGTGGAGCGAGCGCTGTTCGAGAACTCTCCCATTCCATTTATGCGAAGGGCGTTTTTCGAGTCGTTTACGCGAGTCCTGATCGCGGACAATCAAGTGATGAGGCCACTAAAACGCGTCTTGAAAATTTTCTGAAGCAAGAAAAATACGCCTTTTCGTTTAGTCCCGACAGTAAGGATAAAGAAGGGCTCCTTATTTTTAAGACCTGAATCTAGTTTTTAATATTGGGAAAATGTTCGAACTTTCGCTTTCCGACTTCTGGTGGAATGAGCGCGCCGAGCGAGTATCCTTTTACGCTTTCTTTTAGCGAACCCGATTGGGTTGTTTTTTGAATGAGAGCGATACGTCGTTGAATTTGTACAAAAGATCCGTAGTTGCGAATCTGCGCTGCACTAAGGCGCGCTTGGCTGAGGTATTCAAGAGATTGCGCCCAACCGCCACGGGCGGCTTCGCTATCGGCCTTGAAAATACAAGCGATCGTCATTGCTCCAAGTAGCTTTCGGTCCCTCGCTTCGTTGAGAAGGGAGATGAAGGTATCGTCACGGTCTCGAAAACCGTGGAGCAATAACTGAATGTAAATCAAATGGGCGCGGATTTGTAATTCGGAATCTAAATTCCCCACCCGCCTTGCGACCTCCATCGCGGTATTCAAGAATTTGAAGGCCTCACCTTCCTCATTCGTAAAAACGGCCGCGTAAGATAAACGGATGCGTGCAGCGATGACGGTGCGAAAGAGCCCGATTTTTTCTGCTAACGCAATGGCATTTTCGTAGTCTGCGACTGCAGCAGGAATGTCGTTTCGAGTGAGGGCTCGATCACCCAACAATAAATGGATTTCGCTCATTTTAGTAGTGTCGTTTACTAAACTTGCATGCGTTAGAGCACTTGTTAACAGATCCTCTACTTCTTCACATTGATTGGTTGCCGCGAGAACTCGTGCTGCTCCCACACGCGATTGATGGTTTTGGTGTCCTTCTGAGGCCAGACTAATTGCGCGTCGGAAGTAGCCGATACTACGATCATAATCGGCCGCCGCATAAGCTGAGTTTCCGATTTCATTTAAGGTTTCAATCAGTTCGTCTCGGCATCCCAACCTTTCAAAAATTTGCAGGGCGATGTCTAGATGTTGAACGGCTTCCGAAAAACGAGCCTTGAAGGCGAGGACAACACCTAAGTTGCGATTAATGCGTCCGAGTAACAAGGACTCAGAATCGGTACATAAGCCCAATGCTTCTCGACATAACTTTTCGGCTAAATCGGGGCGATTGACTTTAATCGCGCTTTTAGCCATCTCATTTGTTGCATTGGTAAACCCTACAACTTGTCCAACCGCGCCGAAGTTTTGGCGAGATTTATTGTAGAATTCTAAGGCATCGCTAAATTTATTGCCTGCGTGGGCGAGGGCGCCGAGTAACTTATTGGCTTGTCCAAGGATTGCTTCATCTTCACCGGCAAACATCACAGCGTGCTGTAAGGCATCCTCCGCTGGACCATGTTCGCCCAATGCCCAGTGCACTTCACCGAGTTTTAAGCAAATACCTTCGCTACATTTGGAGGAATAAAGTTCCGGATATTGGTTGGCAATCTGTCGAGCTTGGAGGAAATATTCTCTCGCTGCATCGAGGTCCAATCCGCTGTACGCCACGTCTCCGGCGTGGGTTAAACGTTGAATCGCATTTTCGGGTTGTCCGCCCAGAACCCATTGCGTGGCGATCCATTTTAGCTGCTCGTGGCTCAAAGTTGGATAAAATTGTTCCAATAACTCGGCAATTTTTAGATGGGAATCCTTTGACCCACCGAGACGCTCAAATGAATCTCTAAGCATCTCCGAATAACCCGATTGGGTGAAACGTATGAGGGTCTCATTCATGGAGATGATTCCAAACTTATCCGCTTGCTGGAGGGTCGTATCAACGGCTCCGATGAGATTGGTGCTTAGAATTCTTGCATGGGTGAGCTTCCATAAATCCATCGGAATTTCATCACCCAATTGCGCAAGATGTCCCAAGATGACATCAAAAGGAGACTCCGGATCTGCGATCGTTTGAATACGCTCGGTTCGCAAATCTTCCAATTCTAGTTTCATCGTCGCGGGTTCAAGGCCATAATCGTCCTCTTCGTCGACGATAGGCCACTCTCGAGATTGGCTTCTCATGAAGATCTGTCGATTCAAGGGTGTTTCTTCGAGAAGAGATTGGGTATATTTGGCAACTCCAGGACGTCTCTGAAGATCGTCAGAATAGACGGTCGCAACGATCAGAATCGGTGCAGGGTGGAAGCGAAGATCGCGGAAAAAACGTTCCAAAAATGCCAATGTGAGCGTATCCAATCGCTCTAAATTTTCGAGGGCCCAAATAACCGGGCGACGATTGGCGCTCTCTTTAAAAGGACTACCGATTTGAGAAAAGAGCGATTCGCGGATGTTAGAAAGGGAACCCAAGGGGCGCGATTCAGAACTCATCGCCTCGCCTTCGATCTCGCTTTCCTCGCCGTAAAGTTTCTTTAGAATTCGGCGAACCTCGTTCACACCTGTGCCTTCGAGTTTTTCTCCCGTCAAAAGAGAAAGCTCATATTCCATTCCGGAGATCGATAGAGAGCTGTCAAAACTGCGGTGGAGAACGGTAGCTCGAGGCTTAAATCGGACACGTCGATCAATAAATCCACGCAGGAGATTGCTTCGACCACTTCCAGGCGTTCCGTGAATGAGCACCAATCTTGGTTTTCCGGCTACCACATCGTCAAAGGCGCGATTGAGAATGTCGAGTTCGTCTCCATATGCTGCCTCAAGATCATCAATCTCCATGTGCTCAGTGAACACGACCTCTTCTGTTGAAATTCTTGGATTGGTCATCGTTCGACGACGCTGTTCGAGCGGATCTGCCCATCGTGCAAACGCATCGCTTAGGAGATGATCCAATAAAACCGAGGCCGACGCGAGACGATGCTCAGGATCTTTTTGGGTGCAAAGGGTAATCAAATCACTAAAGGGCGTTTTATCCCATGGATCGGGCAGCGCTAAAGGAGGATCGTTGATCTGCTTCAACATCACATCCATCGCATTTGTTAGGCCATCATAGGCCGCATATCCGGTGATCATTTCGAACATAATATGCCCGAGCGCGTAAACGTCCACGGCTGGCGAAATTCCCTCAGCCATCGCTTGTTCAGGCGCCATATAAAGTGGCGTTCCGAAAACGGTGCCCTCTTGGGTTAAGGGCGCCAAAGTCGAGGCATCGCCGAATCCTGAAACCGCTTTTGATACGCCAAAATCAAGAACTTTTACAATTTCCTGGGCGCCTTCGTGTTGGGAAAGGAAAATGTTTTCTGGTTTGAGATCGCGATGTACGAGCCCCAATTTATGGGCTTCGGCCAAAGAGCGAGAACACTGAACCAGAATTCTCCAGACCCGTTTTAGATCCATTGGCTTGTGAGTTTGAACCACTGCGCTGAGATCCATTCCGTCCAAATATTCCATCGCGATAAAACAAAGATTGCCTTCAGTATGACCGTAATCATAAAGCGTAATGGTGTTGGGGTGCGATAAATGACTAGCGTACAAGGCTTCTCTTCGAAAGCGTTCTACAATCTTGGCGTCATTTGAAGCTTGGGGTTTTAGGATTTTTAGAGCGATAAAACGATTTAAATCTTCTTGGTGGGCACGGTACACCACACTAAATCCACCCGAACCGATCGGCTCAATGATTCTAAAACGTCCGGCAACCAAATCCCCTGGTTGCAGTTTGGGTAAGTTTTTTGCTCTCATAGGATTTGTCTCCTCGACAATCTAGTTTATGCCTTCCTCGCCTACAACCTGAATTCGCGATTTCCTTATTTATTTTGCGGATTTAGGACCTACTACTAAAACGTTTTTTCGTCGTGGCCGAAGAAGATGGGTCGGCATTTTACTTTCTCGCGTTGAGCCGACCTCCAACGCGTTAAAAAATAAAGGAAATCCATGAAAACACACTTTTTTATCCTAGCAATCCTGCTCTCTTTTTTCTCCTGCGTTGAAGCCCAAGATGAACAATACGAAGATCAGAATGACGTTTTATTTACCCAGCAAGATTTAAAAGATTCACCAGCCGATCGCATCCAACAATGGCGAATTCGGCACTCTGATACAACCTTTTGGTTCGAATCAAAATTCCGCGAAAAAAATCGCCGTTGGACCCTTGTCGGCCGTTCTAGCCGAAATATCAAACACATTCAAAGCCACTTTCAATCGGGTGAAAAAATCGATGTTCGTACCATTTCACCACGAAAATTTGAAATAACCCTCGATGCAAATCAGGTTATCCGCGCCGCGATGGGCGAACCCATCCTAAGCGATGTTCAAAGCTCCGTCGGAACACGCTCGATTTTTACCCGCTTTGCACCGCGTATCCAATCCTTGCGCGGCGATCACCGTCTCTACGTTTTGTCTTCCATTAACGCCGTTTATGTCGGCGATAGCTTGATGTTTCGAGGGCGAACCAATACGGCCGCTGGCTGGGAACTCATTCAAAGCAACTTTAACCAACACGAGGCAAGGATTCTTTCCGAACCTTCTTTAACCCCCTACGAATTTGATGCCGATCTTCTTCCCGAGATCCTAACCCACCAAAGCGAACTTATTTTCACCGCCTACGATGGAAACCAACAATTCATCAGCAAAAGAGTCGAGTTCGTTCTTAAACTTGTCAGTTTTGCCTCAGCAGATAAAAAAGCGGACCTTATTTGGCCCTCACTTTCTTGCGAACCCGAGGTCGCCCAGTGTTTGAAAAAATACAAAAAGTCGAACTTCGAAACCTGTGGTTATGCTCGCCAAGTTGAAGCCTGTTGGGCACCCAAAGCCGTAGATTTTTCACGGCGTCTGAAACGAGAAATCGAGGGTCAGTATAAGCAAAAGGGCCGGGAAATCGCCGCGATGGGAGGGCGCACAAAACGAGCGGCCTTGGCCAGAGTCTCGCCCAATAAAGTCGGATTAGACGACCCTTTTGAAGATGAGGATTATCTACCATCACCCAACGATGGATTTTCCGTCTACCATGCAGGCGTGATCTATCGTCGTTCTTCAGTTCTGTGGCAGGGTTTTTACAGTAAAAAAGGACGTTTTGAAGCACTGAAAAAAGTAAACTAATCTACTTTATTATACAAAGTTCAAAAAGATAATAATCATGAGTGCAAGAACGACAATGCCTAAAAAGGCGCCAAGAAAAACCTCGGTCAAACCGTTATGGGTGGGCGTATGTTTTTCTACGCGGTGGTCAGGTTGGTCAGAAAAAGGTTCGCTAAATCGGTCAAGCTCGGCCGTGAACGCTGAGTCGGCCATGTCTAGAGTTGGCGGGATGTCCTCGATTTCGGATCGCTTATTCCCAAGATCCGGGCCTGCCTCCTTGCCGATAACCCGTTCCAATTCAGCATCGTCTGGGAGCCCCATTGCGCGAGGGACGGTGACCTCGTGATCTTCGATGCCCATGTTTCGATTCGGCACGGTGATGCTATTTTGTCGCGGCTCGGGGATGACGGGTAAGCCTCCAAGATCACCACCCATCTCACGTGCACTTTTATAGCGCGTCTCCAAACTCTTCGTGACCGCGCGTTTGATGACCTGATTAAACTCCGATTCCACAACAGCTTTGGGCATTTCGATCGGCTTATAGGAGGCCTGAAACATGATCGTATCGTAGACAGATTCTATCTGCACTACTTTTTCGCCCGTGATCATCTCGGCAATAATCAATCCCATCGCGTAGAGATCTGCGGCCGGTCCGACGTTCTTTTTATGAACGAGTTCAGGCGCCATATAGGCCGGCGTTCCAACCAAGGTACCAACATTTGTAATTTCATCTGAGGCGCCCTCGGCGAGCGCTTTTGCGAAACCAAAATCGAGGACTTTCACGTGCCCTTTTCCGCCGTCTTTAACCAAAAATATGTTCGCTGGCTTTAGATCGCGATGGATGATTCCTAGCTCATGGGCCTTGTTGAGCGCAGATAAAGTCTCCAAAGTAATGCGTCGAACCAACTTGGGTTTGAGCGGACCGTGTTGTTTTAAAAGGGTGCGAAGATCGGTCCCTTTCAAATATTCCATTGCCATATAAGGCAACCCAGAGTTCGTTTCGCCGTAATAATAAACGCCCACAACATGCTTGTGTTTTAACGAATAAATGAGCCGGGCTTCGCGCTCAAAGCGGCGCCTTAATTCCTTTTCGTCATGGGGCCCTGGTCGAAGAACTTTTAGTGCCAGCTTACGATCGCCAGCCATATCGTGGACCTTATACACAGATCCGAAGTTCCCACTATCGAGTTCTGCTTCGACTCGAAATGCGTCGTCGATGATCTCACCGACCTTTGGCATGCGTGACATAAAATCCGATTGTAAGAAAGTAGCTTAAAACGAGCATATTACTCGAAAAACTGGGATCGCGCTATAATATTATCTCCACAATCACGGGAATTTTTACTTTCCCGAAATCAGTTTTTCGAAGTTTTTCTTATCTTCTCCACGAAGATTTAAATGTTGGCAAGTCTTCGTATTTTTTTGGGCAAAACTTACCACCAAACATTTTTGCGCCTTTTCGGGAAGAAGCACGCAGTTTTGGATGTAGGCTTTTTTATCAGGCACATGAATCGTGCCCTTTTCTCCTTTTGCCACCGTTTCTTTTAACGCGCTCATCAGTTTTTCTAAATCTTGATGGGCCTCCGTGCACCATTTTTCGGAAGGTCCTGAAACACTATTTTCGCCCTTCTTTTCGCAAGAAAAAAGAAAAAAGATACTACTGAAAAAAATGATTTTACGCATCGGCTGCCTCTAAAGCATCGCGAATATCGTCTTCAAAAGCCCACGCATCGGGCTCATCTTTCACGAGATCGCCAAAATAAGAAACGAACTCTTCTTCACTCACATTTCCCGCTTTTGCCAAGGCACGAATATGAGGGCGATCATCAAAATCCTTCGCACTTAAACGTTGCATGTACCGTCGAGCCACAATATAGGGCTGCGATCCCACATCAACATTTCGGACCTTTGTTTTACCCGTTTGGGGATTGCGCATCTCGTGAAAAGGCTTCGATTCACGCTTGCCATTAACGATCATCACCATTCCCCGGGACCCACCCTCGGCTAGAAATTTAATCGCCGCATATCCCAAATCGCGGGTGTATTCGATGTCAAAAGGAACAGGGTCTGCACATCGTAATTCATAGCCCAAGGTGACTTCATTAAAACGAATCTTGATATTTCGATGAGATAAACGTGTTTCTACTTCGCGGCAAAGTACCTCGCCGATGTTGACGTCGGCGAGTAAAATATGGCCGAAGTCGTCACGCCGAACGTGGGGAAAACGCTCAAAATCTTCTCGGTTAAAGCGCTCAACAATCCCTTCAGCGACAACTGCCACTCCCCAACTTTTGCCAGCACTCAAACCCTTGAGAACCGAGCCTTCGATCGTTCGAATGACATCTTCTAAACTCACCTCATCGCCAAATTCTTCTGGAATAAGGGTGAGGGTTGCGCCAGCGGCTTTGCCAATACCTAAGGCCAAATGGCCTGCTTGTCGTCCCATACTAATAACGACATACCATCGGTTACAGGTACGCGCGTCGCGCATGAGATTCTTAACCAAGCCCACGCCAACGTGTCTAGCGGTCGTGAATCCGAAGGTTGGAACACCTTCAGGAAGGGGCAAATCGTTGTCGATTGTTTTGGGAACGTGGACCGTCTTTATCGTCCCATTCATCGCGTCCGAAATCGTCGCCGCGCCAAAGGCGGTATCGTCGCCGCCTATGGTAAGAAGCATATCGATCTCTTGCTCTTTTAGGGTTGCAACGATTTTTTCGAGATTTTCCGGCGTTTTAGGATTCGTTCGCGACATTCCCAAGACCGCACCACCTTCGTAGTGGATCCAGGACACATCACTCATTTTCAAGATCTGCATGTCATTATCGACCAGGCCTCGGTAGCCATCGCGCACGCCCAAAACCTCCCAACCACGATTAAGTGCTTCAATCGTACTCGCGCTGATGACCGAATTGATGCCGGGCGCCGGTCCACCACTGGCTAAAATCGCGAGACGCTTTATCTTATTCTCTTTCATTTTCCACTACCTTCGATGTTCACCGGATTCAATTTTAACATGGGCTTAAGTTTGGGAATGGTTAGAATACCAGGAGGATTCATGACCTTTTTTTTTCCAATATTAATCCCTTCTTTAAGACTCTTGGATTTGTTTTTTTTCTTGGACGCTTTTCGTATCGCTTCTTTGGCCTTTCTTTCTTTACTTCTTTTTTCCCGCGCCTTTTTCTTTTTTTCACGTGAATCGCGACTTTGCTCGATCTTCTTCTTCAGGCCCGCAAGACTTTCTTCCATATTCTCAAGATTCTTATTGCTCACCAATGGCTCAAGAAAGCGCGTGTACCATCGGCCATAGGTCGCTTGGATGCGGTAGCTTACTTTGGTGTGGGTTTCATCGATCTTACTGAGTTCAATCCTAGACCTAAAAGATTGGGTTGCGTAATCACCACGTTTGACGGGCTTCATTTCCCCTCGTTTCAACTTCATTCCCGATACATAGAACTCGGTTTCGATGATTTTATCTTTTTCCAAAAGAATAATTTCCCCGGTTAATTCGGCACTAGCATTAGGTATTTTTATGGTTTCTCTAATGAGCGATCCGACCTTGAGATCGCCCTTGGAGAGTTTTTTTGCTTTTTTTGAGCCCCGAATCCAACGGGTTGTGAATTTTGGGGAACTCACCCACTTGAAGATTTCTTTGGGCGATTCCTCAATCGTGATGGAGCGTTGGGCCTGGCCTTGATTGTCGCCATCTCCCATTGTCCATAACACCGCGCCTAGCACACCAAAGCTGAGTAAAAAGAGGGCAACAAGAAAAAGGATCGATTTCAAAATAAGTCTTGGCTTAAAGAGAGTCTCGTTTACACGTAAAAATGCGTGTCTGGCAAATATATCGGGGTTTTTAGATCCAAAAAAGAAAAACCTCGTATAAACAGAGTGAATGAGATTTGTGATTTCGTATTTATACCTTTATAGTCCTTAAAACTGTAATTCGTCGTGGAGACAACTTTGAAAGATAACTACGCTAAAGTGAACAACAATAAATGGGCTAGCGACGATGACGCCTCAGATCTCCTCGCCGGTATTCTCGATGAAACTGAAGACGAGGCGATTGCCGAGCAGCAACGTTTGGATGCCGAACTTCGTGCCAAACAAGAAAGAGAAAAACAAGCCTTAGTGTCGGCCGAAGAAAACAGAAAACGTGAAGCAGCGGATAAACTTTCAGCGGAAATGAACCGTTTAGAAGGCGTGAAACAAAAGC
>Ga0256840_1000465_pt1 | contig 41657 bp, 20 predicted proteins | sample 355202metaG_FD_185969 | JGI IMG/M metagenome (GOLD analysis project Ga0256840, IMG submission 185969) | Hydrothermal vent microbial communities from Mid Atlantic Ridge, Atlantic Ocean - 355-202 | ecosystem: Environmental > Aquatic > Marine > Hydrothermal vents | place: Atlantic Ocean: Mid...
TCGCAGTTAATACGACCAGTGCCTATGTGGCAGGCGATACGAACAATGACACGACGACCACCGACATCAATGCAGGTCGTGGCGCCGTCACCCTTGAAACCCAGAACAACACCAGTGCCAATGCCGATGCTGACGCCGTTGTGAAGATGACGGGTGATGAGGCTGCCGCTGGCGTAGGGGTCTCCGCTGCTGTCAACGTGGCGGTCAACACTGCCCGCGCAGAAGTTGAAGATGGTGTCATCCTCACGAATGCTGACGATATGACCCTCTCATCTGAGGCCGCTCATGCTATGACCACCAAGGCTACCGGCGGCGCAAGCGGAGCCAAGGTTTCAATCACTCCCCTTATTGCCGTCTCGGTTGCGGTTAACAACACCACTGCGAGACTTGGTGCAGGTGCAGGGACTGATCTTGCTGGCGGGTTGACTGTCAGCGCAACCCAGATAAACGAAGTCGCCACCACGACCAAGGGGCAGACTTCAGGTGACGTAGCTGTCGGCGCGTCCCTTTCTATAGGTGTGGCCAGTGATACCGTATCGGCCAGTATCGCGCGCGATATCACCTCCTCCACTTTGGTTGCTCTCGATGCCTCTTCGAAGACCGCAATCAAAACGGTGGCTACCGCTTCTGCCAAGGGTGCAGCGGGGGAAGAGAAGGATGAGAATGGTGAGCAGAAGGCAGGGACATCTACCGATGATCAGGTCAATGACCAGTTGGGTTTCGGGAAAGGCAAAGCGGGGGGCAAAGCAGATGCTGTAGAAGCCGTGAAAGCTGAGACCCCTGAAACTAAGACTCCAGATACGAAAAAACCTGAGGGTGATGGAGATAAAGAGGGTCCCAAGAAGGTCTCTGTTGCTGCCGCCATCGGCGTTGGTGTAGCTGAGAACAAGGTGACCGCCCAAATTGCAGCTAATAGAACTATCACTACCAGTGGTGCGGTCAGCATCGATGCGAAGACCGATACGAACTACACGACGACCGCTAGCGGAGAAGCTAAGTCCGATGATATAGGTGTCGGTGCAGCTGTGGCGCTAACGGTCACGCGCAACCAGACTATCGCTTCGATTGGCTCTGCTACTACAGTACAGGGAGCGACTGAGATTTCTCTCACTTCTGACTCTAAGCAGAACAGGGACGAGGACTACCTCACTGCTATGTCTGCCGAGTCGGTTGCCGGTGCAAGCGGCGGTGAGGTGGCTGTGGCCGGTTCTTTGGCGTTGGTGGCTAACTTCAATGAGACGCGAGCCTCTATCGGCGATGGTGCGGATATTGACGCAACCGGCGATGTGACAGTCATCTCTGAGGACACTAGTAAGATCGCTGCACAGGCCAGGGCGGGCGCTGTTTCCACCGGAGACAAATCCAAGGCGGGCGTTGGTGCTTCCTTTGCTGTGCTCTATGCTAACAATGACAACATCGCAGTGGTGGGATATGACGTCAATGGTGATGCAGCAGTCACCACTGTGGATGCAAAATCCCTTACAGTGAAGGCGAAGAAGAACCGAGTCGAATTCAATCCGATCGATCTCGATTACAAGAATTTCAGCTTCGATTCCTTGGATCCTTCCACCTATCTGGGTTCCAACAATTTCTACACCGAAGCTGTTGCTGGAGCGGCTACTAAGGGTAATGCCGCCGTGGCGGGTGCGTTTGCCATAAATATCTTTGACAACACGACGGAAGCCTATGTAGGCAAAAACGCTGTGATTAATACCAGCGGAAGCAAGGATGATGATGCATCAACGGGGGTGGAGATTGACTCCAGGGCTGATATTCAGGCTGTCGCTTTTTCTGGCGCAGTAGCCGGGGCGAAAAAAGCAGGTGTTGGTGTTTCTCTGACCAATATTACAAATCTGGACAAAACCCGTGCTTATGTGGGTGAAGGTGCCATTGTCAATTCCTTGGGTACGGGCGCGGGCGTGAAAGTTAACGCCAAAGCTACGCAGACGCTGGTCAATGTCGGCGTCAGCGGCGGGGCTTCTACCGAGGGTACGGGGGTCTCTGGTGTGCTGGGGCTCATTGTCTCCTCTAGTCAAACCGAAGCAGCTATAGACGAGGGTGCCAGCGTAGGTTCCGAGGGTGATTTAAACGTAACGGCCGCCAACGACTCCGATACGATTATGATCGCCGGAGGTGTTTCGGCCGGTAAGTCGGCGGGTGTGGGTGGCACGGTAGCGGTCAACGTTAATCTGAATAAGACCACAGCCAAGATCGGCAAAGACGCTACAACCGACGCCGAGAAGACGACGACCGTAGCCGCCGACGCGGATGAACTCTCTGTGGCAGTGGTAGTTGCAGGTGCTGGCGGCGGCAAGGCCGGTGTGGCGGGGGCTTTCTCCTTTAATGTCATCAAGACCGATACCAAGGCCTTCATCGATGAGGGCGCGTGGGTCAACAAGAATGTAGTCCACGGTGTGGACAGTGTGGACAGCGTGGTAGTAACGGCTGCGGACGACACGGTAGCAGTCGGTATCACAGGCGGCGGAGCTGTCGGCGGAGAAGCCGGAGTGGGCGCGGCACTTGACACCGCCGTGATCATCAAGTCAGTTAAGGCTTATATCGCTGACGATACTGGCGGCAGAACAGCCGATGTCAACGCTACCAAGCAAGTGTCTATCAATGCCGATTCTTCTGAGGTTGTAACCTCCCTCGCCGCCGGTTTCGCTGGTGGTGGCAAGGCAGGCGTGGGCGGCGCAGTTTCCATTGGCGTAGTGGTTAACGATGTCAAAGCTTACATCGGTACAGATGCCACAGTGGATTCGGATGGCAATGTGCTGGTTAATGCCGAGGACGACATCGTCGCGGTTCTTCTCCCTGCTACCTTGTCGGTCGGTGGACAGGCGGGCGTGGGCGGAGCTTTGGCGGTTGCAACGCTTCTGGGCGAAACTCATGCCTATATAGGCGAGGGTGCCACAGTCAATGCACGCGGCAACCATGAGGCCGCTACGGTGATCAGGGGAGACGCGGAAAAGAGCGGCGATACCGATGCCAGTTTCAGTTCTGAAGTCGACAACAGCGTCTCTGGTGATGATTTCGTAAACAAAGACGAAGATGGCAACGTGATGCCAGACGGCAACGATGTCCCGGCGGTTGTCGCCGTCACCGACGAGATCAGGGGTCTCTCAGTAACAGCCCACAACAGGGAAGTGCTTGTAACCACAGCTGCCAGCGCAGGTATCGGTGGCAGCGCTGGTGTGTCGGGGACTGTGTCTGCCAACGTCATTGCCACCAATACCGAGGCACGTATCGACAGTGGTGCGCAGATAAATACTGATAATACTCTCGCCGGCAGCGAACAGGTGGTGAGGGTAAAAGCTCTCGACGAGACAGTCCTTGTGAACATGGCAGGGTCTGTCGGCGGTGGTGGCAGTGCGGGTGTCGGTGCGGCGGGCAATATTGGCGTTATCGCCAAAACGACTACGGCGAAGGTCGGCAACTCGACTCTCATAAACGCTAAGAATAAATTTGACCTTTCAGCCAATTCAACAGATGTCGCTGTTACAGGCACGATGGGCTTTGGCGGTGGCGGCAGCGCCGGTGTGGGTGGCGCTGTGGGCGGACTGGTCTTCGTAAACACCACCACGGCCGAGGTGGAAGATGGCGCGAATGCAAGTGAAGCCGCCAAGATAAATGTTAGTGGTGGTGTCCCCGTAGACTCCGGAAACCTCAATATCTCCGCCACCGGGTTCAGCACCCTCACCACAGCTACCGGCGCCGGTGCGGGCGGTGGTTCGGCTGGCGTGGGCGGTTCCCTTGGGGTCGTGGTGAATGCCAGCACGACCAAGGCGCGTCTTGGCAACTACGCCGAGACCAACGCCGTCGGCACTACCTCAGTTCATGCCGACTCCACCGAGAACGTCAACACCCTCACTATAGCCGGTGCGGGTGGCGGAGCTGCCGGTGTGGCTGGGGCGGTGGGGCTCAAGGTTGTTGTCTCCCATACCGAAGCAGGTATTGGCGACCACGCCAAGGTCAATCAAGACGCAAGTTACAACGATAATGAACAGTCCGTGGCGGTCAAGGCCACCGACAAGATTATCACCGTTGGCGTGGGTGGAGTCGGAGCTGGCGGCGGAGCAGCAGGCGTCGGCGGTACTGCCGACATAACCGTGGCGCTCAACACCACTAAGGCCTATATCGGTGACTACACTCAAGTTAACGCGGTTAAGAATGTAAGCGTCGATGCCTCCTCTGCGAAGTATGTCAACTCTGTCACCGTAGCTGGCGGAGGCGGCGGAGCTGCCGGTGTCACGGGCGCCTTTGGGGTTATCGTGGTGGGCTCGCTTCTCGATGGCGAAGCCAGTGGCAGTATGAATGTTTCCCAGGAGGTACGGGACGCCGATGGCAACCTGCTGGATGTCGACGGCAACATTGTTCCCGTAGATGGAGATGGGAAACCGCTTGATTCGAATGCCGATATAGCTTACGAGGATGTCAGTACCCAGGAGTACGCCGACGGCCAGACTACCAAGAGCGCGGTTGTGGACGAGAATGGCAAGAATATGCTCGGTTCCTCCGACAGGTCGGCAGAGACGGCGAATACCTTGGATAGTTATGCCGCTAATTTGGCGATCAGCGACAGCCTGAGCGACGATCCAGGCAACATCCCCGCAATGAACACGACAGCATATATCGGCACTGGTGCCGAGGTGAAAGCTGGCGGTGATGTGACGGTCAAGGCACAGGATACGACCCTGGCTATCATGGCCGCCGGTGCTGGATCCGGCGCTGGTGCTGCCGGTGTTTCAGGCGCACTGGGAGTAGTTCTTCTGCATGACTCGGCAGGGGCCTACATTAAAGCTGGCGCCAAGGTGGATGCCGATGGTCTGATCTCGGTGGACGCTGACACCTCCGAAAACGTCTACGATGTTGGTATCGCTATCTCGGGTGCCGGTGCGGCTGCGGTGAATGGTTCATTGATGGTAAATGTGGTTTCCTCTGACACTGATGCTTTTATCGGCGACGCCGACATCAACAAGGCAGGCCTTTATAGTGGTGACGAGCAGGCAGTGTCGGTGACAGCCGACAGCTCCACTAACATAGGAACCCTTGCCGGTTCCGGTGGCGGCGCTGGCGCAGCTGCAGTGGGCGGTGTCTTTACAACAAACGTCCTTGAAAAGGATACCAAGGCGTATATCTCCAGCGGGGCGGATGTCGCTGCGCAAAAGGCCGTCAACGTCAACGCTTCCTCCGTTGAGAATGTTGTCTCCACCGGCCTCTCCATCAGGGGCGCGGGCGCGGCTGCCGTAGGAGCCTCCTTCTCCGTTAACGTGATCACCAATGAGACCCAGGCTGCAATTGGTGATGATCTAAATGACGATTTCGACACGCTGGGTGCAACTGTAGATTCCGATGGCAACGTAGACCTCTCGGCGACGGATGACACCCTGCTGATTGCAGTCTCCGCCGTGGGTAACGGCGCGGGAGCAGCCGCTGTCGGTGTCAACGTCCAGGCTAATGTCATCTCAAATAAGACCCGTGCCTTTGTCGCAGACAACTCCACGGTAAACGCCAGAGGCAACTCACTGGCGACGATGAGTATCCTCACCGGTGCTGTAGATACTGCCAATACGTCGATACTGCCTCAGGCTCCGGTAGGCGAGAGCGGCAACGTAGACGTGAATGACGACGGTGTGGATGATCGTAGAGTCAATGCAAATGGTGAAGCTGAATTCGCAGTCACCGCAAAGGGTGACGATGGTAATGATGATTCCACCAAAATTGTGAGCACTGGCGTAGCGCCCAAGGATGACCAAGAGGGTGATGCTGTAGCCACCAACGGGCTAGCGAAGAATGTCGAGATCGCCGCAAAGGGCTTCTCCATAGCGGCGGTTTCAAATGAAAAAGTCGTAACCACCACCATCGGCGTGGCAGGTGCGGGGGCCGCTGCGGTGACCGGTTCATTCTCCACCAATGTGATCACGACCGAGACAGAAGCCTACATCGGGGACAACTCGTTTATTAATAAAGCTGGAACCCCGGTGGGCGAAGACAAGTCGGTGCGTGTGACTGCCGCTGACAACACGTTTATGGCACAGGTCGCCAGCACCTTCACCGGCGCAGGCGCAGCTGCGGTCAGCGGTTCGGCCAACACTGTGGTCGTGGCTAAAAAGACCAAGGCGAGTATCGGTGAAAATACCCTGGTCAACGCCGATGGCAGCTCCATCGCAGATCTTACGAATAACGTTGCAGTAAACGCGCTCTCCTCTGAGGATCTCTACACCGTGACCACCAACGTCTCGATTGCCGGTGGGGCAGGTGTTGGCGGAGTCGTGGGTGTCAATGTCGTCACCAATGAGACGACCGCCTCTGTGGGAGCCGGGGCTGAGATAGTCTCTGCCGGTGACCTTGTCGTAAACGCTGAAGAAGATACTGATGTTCTTATGACCTCGGTAAGCGGTGCCGCAGGTTACGTCGGTGTCAGCGGTGCGGTATCGGTCGTGGTGGTTGATAACACCACAAAAGCCTATGTTGCGGATGGCGGAGCTAAACTGGACGTTGAAGGTCTCACAGAGATCAAGGCAGATTCAACCGAGAAGGTCGTCTCCGTCACCGGCGCAGCTGCTGGCGGCGCTGTGGGTGTGGCCGGTGCGGTTTCGGTAAAAGTTATCGGCTCCGAGGCCGTCGCCTATATCGGTGACGCCGCCGAGGTCAACCAAAACAGCAGCGGCTCGGCACAGGATCTGAGGGTCACGGCCACGGATAACGTTACCATCGAAGGCGGTGGCGGAACGGCTGCGATCGGCATTGCCGGGGTTGGTGCAACGGCGGATGTGAATATTGTCAAGAATACCACCACGGCGTACATCGGTGACTCGGCCCTGGTCGATGCTGGAAGAGATGTCAAGCTCCTGGCTGATTCTACCAAGGATCTGAACTCCACGACTCTCGCCGCGTCAGGCGGTGCGACCCTGGCAATTGGCGGCGCAACTTCGGTTATTTCGGTTGGTTCTTCACTCGATGCCGACACCCAGGACTCCATCGGTGACAGCGACAATGGCGGTGGCCAGACTGCAGCCCATGCGGATACGCAGGCCTCCGACGACAAGGTGTCTGGTTATTTGGGCGATTCCGACCATGTCAAGGGGGTAAAGACCACCGTAGCAGATCGCTCCGCCTCTGTCGGCGTCAGCGGTGATATGAACGAGACCTCCGTCAACTCCATGGACAAGACCCAGGCTTACATCGGGGCGAGCTCCCAAGTGACGGCGGGTAGAGATGTGGACGTCCTGGCTAAGGATGCCACCAAATTAACGATAGTCTCCGGTGGTGCTGCAGTGGGTGTCGGCGCGAGTGTTGGCGGCGGTATCGGCATCGGCTTCAAGAAATCTACCACCGAAGCCTTCATCGGCTCCGGCACCATCGTGAATGCCGCAGGCGATGTTGCTGTAAACGCCGACACTGAAGATGTGGATGCAGATGGATCCAGCGTCAAAGGTATTGGCGGAGCGGCGGGTCTTGTGGGCATCGGTGCTGCCGTCGCCTATCTGGATGCAGATAACTCCACCTCCGCATCACTCAAGGATGGTGTGCAGATTCAAAGTGCCAACGTGGTAACGGTTGGTGCGCATGAAGAGATAAACCTCCAAGCCAATGCGGTCGGCGCAGCAGTGGGTTTCGGTGCCGTGGGCGGTTCTCTTGCCCGCGCCAAGGCAACCGGTCGTGTCAGCGCCACCACGGGTTCCAACCTGCAGGTCGGCAATAATGGCACAAACGTTGGTTCCTTCCGCGTGGATGCGACTAGCGCAGATACGGTAAACGCCAGATCTATCGCAGGCGCTGCGGGGATCTACTCCGGTAGTGGCGCAGTCGCAATTGCAGCGAATGACTCCGTTGTGACTGCTGGTACTGGCTCCGATTCCATCGTGAAGGTAGATGCAGCGGCAATCGTGCATGCGAAAGCAACACCGCAAGCAGATGCGCTCACAGGGGCTCTCGCGCTCTCCTATGTGGGCAGCGTGGGAGCCTCTGTTGCACACGCAAATGTCTCTCCAACTGTCACCGCCTTGCTTGGAATTAACAATTACATTACGGCGGGAAGCTTGAGCGTTACTGCAGAGAAAACCCTCGTCTCAGCTGCTCCGTCGGCCGCCGCCGCTGCGGTGGGTGTGAGCGGAGGTTTGCTGCTCGGTGTAAGTGCAACCAGCAGCACTGCGGAGGATGAGAGTGCGGTAAGTGCTTCCGTGGGTGATGGTAGTACGCTTATCTTAACCGACGTGGCTTTGGTCTCCGCCTCATCCGACAGTCACCAGAAAGCCGAAGCCAAGGGCTTGAATTTTGGTTTTCTGGCATTGGGCGCCAATGTCGCCGATGCCAGCTCAAACAGCACCACAAGTGCATCTCTCGGCAATAACATAGCAGTTACCGGCACAGGCCTGATTGTGCGTGCCACTGGCACTGACGAGAACTACGCCGACTCCATAGCTGGCAGCGGCGGGGTCATCTCCGGTCAGGCGGCTATTGCTAAGACCGATACCACATCGGCTACCAGCACCGCCACCGGCAGCAGCACCAACGTTCGCGGCATTGACGTAGGCACTTTAACTGTCGAGGCAAACCACGCCTCCAGATTTAATAGCACGGTCAACAGCCTTAACGCTGCGATAGTGGGAGCCAGCGGTGCTTTTGCCAACAACGTCTCCAATTCGACGGTGCAGGCGGCAACGGATGGAACCTATGTAAAAGCCGACAAGATCCTGTTGAGCGCCAGCAACAATGTTCTCAAACCCAGTGACACAGACTGGAACGTGCAGTCAGGCTCGGGTGGCGTGATCGATGCTCCGGCCGCCAGAAGCGAGACGGACATAATAAACCTCACGGAAGTTGTCGTGGGTGACGGAACTCAACTTCTGCAAAATGTCGGAGCCTCGCCCGACAACTTCAATATTGTCGCGACCAACGATGTGATCGCCTACGACAAGGTGAAGCTCGACTCTGGCGGACTCATTTCGGTTGCGGATGCCCAGTCCCACATCATCGCCGATCAGGTCGACGCCAGCGTGATGATTGGCGACGGTGCCACTCTCGTGGCTGAGGAAGACCTCGATATTCAGGTGTACGGTACTGGAACGATCAACACCCAGTCTTCGGCAGATGCCTACGGTCTGGCCGGAGCACCCTCGGGCAAAGCGGTCTCGCGTTATAACGCCGCCAACTCGATAGAGGTCGGTCAGTTCTCCTACCTCTTGGCGATGAACGATGTGAATCTGGAAGCGGGTTCTTCCAACGGCATCAACGTAAAAGCCCAAACTGACCTGTGGAACAAGACCGCCTTCCCGGTTTCAACCAACCCTAAGGCCGATGCTATTGCCATAGGGAATGCATTGATTAACATTCACACCACGGCGGACGTCGCCGCGGCGCACGATATCAATCTCTTCGCGGAGAGAGGAAACCTCAACGCGAATATCGCCGGTGTCGGTAAGGACATCTATCGTGAGTCCACAGGCGAGATTGTCAGTGGCATCTCCAACCTCTTCGGCGGCGATGATGTTTCCTTCGATATCCCCGTTGAGGGAGAGAAGGCTACTGGCGGATCGACAATGGTGCAGGTGGACGGCACCGCCAGGGCGGGCGTGATGAACATCAAGTCGATCAACATCAATGCGGAGGGCATCATTACCACCAATGATGCTGCCAGCGAGTACCTTGCCGATTTTGGGTATCAGAGCGGGATACCGGTGGACAAGTTCATTACCGACCGCATCGCCTGGCTGCGGAGCAGGAAGTCGCAGTATGATGGCGACATCGTTCAGGTTGCAGCCCTCGACAATGAGATCGCTTTCCTGGAGAAGAAGCTTGTGGAGATGGCGATCGCTAATCCCGATGGCGGGGCGGCGAGCAAGGCGGGCCCTAGCCCCTATTCTCTCGCGGAAGCCCGGCGTGACAACCTGAACACTAAGATTACCGATACGACAAACGCCAAAGCAGCTGATATAGAGGTTCAGGCCTACGATACGGCAGTCAGTGACAAGGCCAGTGCAGAAGCCTCGCAGCTGGCGCTTTACGACCCTGCCGATTACAGTGGTGTGGACTACTACATCGAGAGGCAGACGAGATATAACATCTGGCAGGCTGCTATCACTGCTGGCGCAGCAGATGATGTTATTGATTCCGCTGCTGCAGCTTACCAAGAGCTTAACACCTTTTATACCCAGTACGATGGGTACACCCAGACCATCGCAACCAGTGATATCACCATTTCGACAAATCAATCGATCGTCGATAGCTACGACCTGGACATAACCAACTTCACTCTCCAGCGTGTCGACATTGAGACGGCCATGGTTATAAACGTGGGTGAGGACGGTTACCTGAGTCGCGATCCAGCCACGGGTATTACCGCCAACATGCACACCCTGCCGGATATGGAGGCCAAGGTGGGTGACGTGAATGTCCGGGCCGATTCCCTGGTCGGCAGCGGCACTCTGAAGGGTGAGGGCTACGCCAAGATCGAGATCACTAACTACAGCCGTGATTACCTCGATGTCGGGGCGCTGAATATTCCCGCTGATGAAGGCGGCAAGGTTACTCTTAACGGCCTTGAGGTCAGAAACAAGGATCAGATAAATGCGCTGAATAAGGCCAAGGGGCAGACCGATTTCATGCAGGTCTTTACCACGGAGAACTCCGCCGACCCCGAGATCCTCATAACCAGTCACTACGATCCGCTCGGTTCCAAGCCGTCTCTGGACACGCAGGCTGCTGACTACGCGACCAAATTCGCTGCCTACAACGGCCCGGCGCCCGATATTATGCTTAACGGCGATGCCAATAACCTCCGCGGTCTTTTCAGCATCGACAGCGAGGCAGGTGGAATCCTCATCAGTGGGGACGTTAACGCAGGCATCATCCAGATAGGAACCAAGAATGGGGATATTATCCAGAGTTACATAAATGGTTTCAGACATGTGGCGGGTGAGGCCAGCGAAATTTTTGGTGATAAGGACAAGTATGAAGATCGTGGCACCTTGCAGGCAAACGGCAGTATCTTCATGGCCGGCCGCTACCTCAACCTCAACGGTACCGTTCAGAGCGGCTTTGCCGACTGGAGCGTCAGAATTCCTGATACGATTCAGGTGAAAATCGGTAGTTCCTTTACTTCTGATTTCACTCTGGCAGACGCTGATTATGCAGCCACTGGCGGTACAGGTCTCTACGAAGTGAGCGGCACTGGTTACACTGGCAATGCCGGTTGGGAAGAAATGGCCGACATAACCATCACCTACAATGCGGTTGAGAAGCGCCTTGAGGTTTCAGGCGTCCAAGTTCTTGGCGGCTACATCGACATCTTCGGACAGGTCATAAACACTGCGAAGGCCTATGAAACAAGTTTCGGCTCCAAGACCGTGACGGTTGAGCAAGCTGGAAACCTGCGGGCTCTCGATGGCTACGGAAGGATTGACATCCGGAATGAAACCGGCATGGATCTGATGATTAATGGCCTGGATGCCGGCAGAGGAACTGCTGGAGTCATCAGTATTACAGACGTGCGGGTGACCGATGGGGCTGATCCAGAAATGCAACTTTATCGTACCATCTACACCTATGATCGGGTCAACGGTAACATTATCAAGGAGACCGCTACAGCGATAAAGGATGCCGACGGAAACTTTATTTATAATCTCTCGCCCGTAAGTGATTTTTCTCTGCTTGGCACCAGAAAGACAGCCTACAACCCGCGTACAGGCTCTCGCTACTCATGGGCTTCCGGTGTTGTAACCGGAAGTGAATCCACACTCCTCTTCTACAGCCAGAATCTCTTCGGCCTCATCGAGATCGCCAGCGGCGAGACGCCAAGCATCCTTCTTGAGGGCCCGACTGATCTTAGTAGTACTAATCTCGATGCCAGCGAATACTACACGACAACCGGTTCTGGCGCCTACAGCTACACTGAATCTCCTCCAATATCTCTCGGTCAGAAAGACTACATCCTCGATTCCTGGACCAACTGTAACTGGTGGACGCTCTGTATTGACTCGACTAATTACTCAAAGGTCTTACGGTCTAATGTAGACAAGACCATACGCACCAACTCGCTGAAGGCCGACTACGACATCGGCATCGAGTTTATCGGACAGAACGAGGGCTCCATCAACGTCTGGTCCGAGGGTAACGTTATGCTGGGTAACAATGTCACCAACCGGTTAGGCAGCGTGGCGATCACTTCTAATTCCGGCTCGATTACCCAGCAGTCGGATTCTGGGATGATCACCGCCACCACTGCAGTCGATCTGGCCGCCGCCACCGGAATAGGCAGCGGCACCCAATCGATCCAGACCAACCTGAGGCCGGGCGGCGTCTTCAACGCTGATACCTCCAACGGCGATATCTTCGTCAAACAACTCACCGGTGACCTGATCGTAGACCGTGTGAGCACTGGTGACGGCAATGTGAACCTCGACGCCTACGGATCCTTGCTGATGAATGACCAGATAGCCTCGCTGGTAAAGGGCAACTACGTTAATCTTACCGCCAGAAACGGCTCGATAGGCGTAGTTGATGTCCAGACGCCCGCCAATAATTCGCTTTTCAACGTAGAGGTTGGCGTGCCCGGCAACCCCAGCGACCTTAATGAAAGATACGGCTACGGGCTTGAGGCGAAGGCACGTGACTCCGTCAATATCGTCCAGAAGGGCGGTGGCGATCTCTATCTGGTTGCCGTGGAATCCCAAACCGGCGATGTCATAATTGACGCAGGTATGGGACAGACTATCGATAACAATGCGGCGCAGGTCGCAGACGTCAGAGCAATCGCTGATCTTGAGGCGCTGTGGCGAGAGATGCGCCTGCAGGGAGCCGAAGCAGAGCAGAAGGCTACCGACGCGGTGACCGCCTTCGAGAATGCCAAGACCCAGAACTACCGGAACTACTGGGCCATGAGAAACGCCCAGGAGGCTCCCTCGACATACAACCCCAACTATCAGGCTACCCTGACCGCCGCGCAGCACGCAGCTCTTCTGGAACAGTTGGGTTCGGAGGCGAAGGTAGTCAACTTCATAGTAGATAAAACCGCTGAATACCACAGCCTCCATCGGGATGTGGGTGGGTTAAACGGGGGGGTATACGAGGGTAGTTACCGCTACACTGCAACCGTCGATGAAGTTGACTCCATCGGCAACGGCTCTTCCTGGAGCGACGCGCAGCTTAGGCTTGGCATGACCCCGGGAATGTTAAAAGAGACCACAGACACGGTGATTATGATTGAGGAACCCAACGTCAAGGGCAACAGCGTAACCTTGTTCTCCGGCGACAGTATCGGTTCGACAGGGGCGGCTCCGGTCTACATTGATATTACCGATGACCTCACTGTTGATACCGCGGAAGCACAGGAAGCCAGACTCGCCTTGATGACCGCCGAGCGGGCGGATATTGCAGCAGTCTATGCAGCCAACGGCAATGATATCGTCGGTTTCAACATCACCCAGCGCGACACCCTTGATATCAGCATGGACGCTGTTAATGGTGGTTTCGATGCCTCCACAGGCGGTTATGCCTACATCGGCTCAGAGGGTTCGGTGAACCTTGTCAACCTGGATGCTCAGGGTGATATCAGGCTCAAAGTTGCTGGGGGTATAACCGGAGCAGACAGCCCGACGGGTGCACACATCACAGGCGAGAACCTTATTCTGGAAGCCTCTGACGGCAGAATTGGTGTTGCGGGGAATCCTTTGCGGCTCAACCTTACCTCCGCAGGAGGGGTACCCAACCTGACCATGCGCGCCGGCGGCGATATTTTCCTCCTTGAGACTGCCAATGACATTAACATTGATTCCATTTTCTCACGCGGTACGGTTTATCTTGAGACTCCTGGATCGATCTTTGATGCCATCGGTGACAGTGAAACCAACATCCGCAGTGCTTCCATCGGTCTGACGGCGGGCGGCGCGATTGGTTCTTTTGACAACTATCTGGAGATCGGGTTGAACCCGGACGGTTATTTCTCTGGTAGTGCCGTCACTGGCATTTACGTGGCGAGCTTGGATCAGCCGATGAATGTCGGTGTGGTGGATACGGTGGCTGGCGATATCTCACTCTTTGCGGCAACTGATTTGGGGTTGGGTTCAGTGTCTACCGGAGGTGATGGGACAGTGACTCTAGTTAGTTCCGGCGGTTCCATCGAGAACAACCTTGCCCCAGGAGCGGTAAACATCGATGCTGCCGGTTCTATCCTGATCCTCCAAGCCCAGACCGGAATGGGCACCGTCGCGCCGATAGAGACAAGGGTGAATACGCTGGAAGTTCATCTCGTTGGTCAAGGCGAGGCCAATATTCACGAGGCTGACGACCTCAGCTTCGGCACCAGCCAGAGCCTTGAGGGTTCCATAAATCTGATCGCAGAAGGTGGCATAACCTCCCCCATTACAGGCCTGCAGGTGGGAGTCATAAAGAACCTCTCTCTGGAAGCCAGAGGCGGTTCAATACATGTGGAGGAGGCCAAGGTCTCCAACCTGATGACAGTGAAGTCCGACAACCTCAGCCTGGGCAACATTATCAACCCTGACGGGACCGGTCCGCTGCACTTCAGCGTGAGTGGCTACCCCATGGCCAGTATGGTGAGGATCGGCATAACTTCGGAGGCTCCGATCATCTTCGACAGCGTTTCGGCAGATTACTTCTACTTGAACGCCTGGATGGACAACCTGGTGTTGAACAACGCTCTTATTGGTTCTTTCGCAGATATAAATAACAACAAGTACAAAGTTATTGTGGACAACAAGGGTAAGGTGCTGCACACCGCCGATGTACAACTCTACACGGGGTCAAGCACCTTCAATCTGGAAATGTTTGCCGATAAGTTGATCAAAACCGATGCAAGGGTAATCAATTACGATCCGGCATTTATTGTCAACGAATACAGCTCTGAAAACAGTTTGCTGCGCACCCTGTACAAGCAACTGCATCTCTCGGTAAATGCGGGAGATCTCGATGAGTATGCTTTGTTGTCTTTGATGCAACCTTTACCAGCAGTTTCATTGGGTGATGCTGTCACTCTCCAAGGTGGTGGTTTGGGGATACGCGATGAAGAAATACTGATCGATATTAATGATGTGGTTATTGTTGTTGAGTAATGTTTTTGCTGTTGCTAATGATATTTAAAGAGGGTGATATGAAGACAGCTAGGCTTGTATTGTTCATTTTGGTCTGTTTTGCATCGACTCCGGCGTTTGCTGTGGATCCGGGTGCTATCCAGAAGCATTCTGAAGACGTGCAGGAGTATTACCGCCTGAAAAAGTTACTGAAAGAGGATGCGCTCCCAGCAGAAAAGCCACATATTGAGGACGAAACTCGTGAAGCCCCAGCGGGGAAACCTAAAAGCGAAGTCAGGATTGCCATTAAGGATATTGTAACCGACACGTCCGAGATTCTTTCTGAGAAGGAGATCAGAAAGATTACTGCTGGATACGAGGGTGAACTCCATACCATCAATGATCTTTTCGAGATCGTGGACAAGCTTAACGCACTCTACCGCAGCAAGGGGTTCATAACCGCCAAAGCGCTACTGCCACCGCAAAAAGTAGAGGGTGGAGTGGTTAAAATTCGCCTAGTGGAGGGGCGGGTCGGAAAAATTCTGTTGAAAGGGAACGAACACACCAGAGATTCATTTGTCCTGAACAGATTTTCTCTGGAAAGCGGGGCACTAGTCAGACTGGATCTCCTGGAAAAAGATCTTCTTTATTTCAATGCCGTAAACGATGTGACCTTACGAGCCACATTAAGGCCGGGAGAGCAGTCCGGAGAGACAGACTTGGTGCTCAAGGCTGAGGAACCACCGAATTATGAGGTCAGCCTCCTTGCCGATAATGCTGGGACCGAAACCGTCGGCAGAGAAAGAGTGGGTCTGAAACTTGTAGATGTTAGTCTTTTTGGTTATCGGGATCCTTTGACCCTGAGCGGGTATGTTTCGGAAGGGACGCGCACCTTTTCCGCAGGGTACAGCTTCCCCATAAATACCCTGGGTACGAGAATTTTCGCCGGTTATGGATTCAACCAGATTGATATCCAATCCGGCCCCTTCGCCGACCTGGACGTTGGCGGCGACTCGTACTCCTACAACTTCAACCTCAACCACCCGCTCATCTTCAGCCCCACGTTCACTATGAACCTGTTTGCGGGATATCAGTACAACGATTCGAGTACCGACTTTGCAGGTGTGACTATCGCCCGAACCAAGATCGACTCCGTGCCGGTGGGGTTCGATTTCAAGCGGCTTGACGAATACGGTCTTTGGTACTGCCGTAACACGTTTACCTATGGGAGTGAGAGGGGTCATGAGAATGATGATTTCCTGCGGTATAACCTGGATATAGTCAGGACACTGATCCACACTAACGAAATTTTCACGATATTTCGAGGCAATGGGCAGCTGTCCGATAGTCATCCTCTGGCCTCCTCAGAGCAGTTTCAGGTTGGCGGTCTGAGTTCAGTCAGGGGGTATCCAGAGGGACACCTTGTGGGAGACGAGGGTTATTTTCTCAGTGCAGAAATCAAGTTTCCGCTGCCATACACAGACACACTGGTGTTTGGTTCTTCCTTACGGGAAATGCTCAAGGGATCTTTCTTCGTAGATCATGGTGCTGCCTTCCCATATAAGGGCAACGGAGTATCGATTAGTAGCGAAGACTTTATCACCGGTACTGGCATTGGGCTCTCCATTAATTTTTCCAAGTACCTGACTGGAAGGATAGATTTAGGTTTCCCCCTCGAAAAACACGGAAGAGACATCGACTCATTTCAAATCCACTTCTCTCTGCAGTCGATAGTTTTTTAACGTGAGTGGCATTCATTTTTGAGAAAATATATAATTGCCTTCTGAGAGGACTATTTTAAAATAAAGTTTTATGGGTGTCATATCTGAACTTTGGTCGAAGTTGTTCAGAGCCATGATCGTCGGCTCTGAGAGAGCTTTCCTGTCATGCTGGCTAAAGCTCTCAAACGAGCTAAAATCTGATCTCAAACTTCTGGGCTTTCGCTTCAGCCATATTCTCGGACAGGCTCTTAGACGGATTCTTTCAAAATAACCCTGAAATTTTCATCTTGGTGCTCCAGCGTAATGTAATAAGAGGACTTACTCCTATGAATTTAGCTGCACAATTTCGAGATAATTGTGGTTTTGGTCTGCTGGCACATATTCATAATCAGCCGAGTCATCAACTTCTTCAGGATGCAATCAAGGCATTGAGCCGGATGATGCACCGCGGTGCCATTTCTGCCGACGGGAAAACTGGTGACGGTAGCGGGTTGCTTTGCTCTATGCCGACCGGATTCATGCGTAAAATTGCTGAGGAAAATGGAATTTCTCTCCCCAAGCAGTTTGCCGTGGCAACTCTTTTCCTGAGTGATGCTGAAAAACAGCTGAAGATTTTCCAGGAACAGTGTGAAACAAATGATCTGCACGTTCTTTTGACCCGGGTTGTCCCTCTTGATACTGATGCTTTGGGTAAATATGCCCTGCAGACATTACCTGATATTATTCAAGTTTTTGTGGTGCCTGCGGCATTGATTGCGACTCACCGCTTTGATGCTTTGATTTATCTGACCCGAAAAGAGGTTGAACATCAGCTCAGGGCTGATCCAGATTTCTATATTCCCAGTTTTTCACAAACTTTGGTGTCCTACAAAGGGTTGGTGATGCCAACTTACATCAAAAAACTCTTTCCCGATCTGCAGAATGAAGATTTTAAAATTTCTTTTGCCATGTTTCACCAACGATTTTCCACCAACACTCTGCCGCAATGGAAGTTGGCTCAACCTCTGCGGATGATTGCCCACAATGGTGAAATCAATTCGATTCAGGGTAACCGTTTTAAGGCGCTCAATAAATTTACCGCCGCTGTCAGTCCAATTTTTTCAGATTCTGAATTAAAGAGAATTTTTCCAATTTTGGAAGACGGGGTCAGTGATAGTGCCAATTTAGATAATATGGCCGAATTTATGCTGGCCAACGGGGTTGATTTCTTTAAGGCGATCCGTTCTCTCATCCCTCCGGCACGGCACAATGTTGCTCATATTCCGGCAAAGCTGCGAGCCTTTTACGAGTACACTTCTGCGTCCTATGAGCCGTGGGATGGCCCGGCAGCTGTCAGTTTAACCAATGGCCGCTATATTGGTTGCATCCTGGATCGCAACGGTTTGCGTCCGGCTAAGTATATCATAACAAAAGATGATCGATTGCTGATCAGTAGTGAATATGGGGTTCTTGATACTGCCCCTGAAATGGTTCGCGAAAGGGGGCGGCTGCAGAGTGGGGAAATGATTGCCGCTGATCTTGTCCAGGGGAAGATTTTCTATACTGGCGATATCGACCGCTATCTGATGGAATCGCAGCCCTACAATCATTGGTTGACGGAACATACTTACTATCTGCAGGAATTTATTGAGCGGCAATTTGAAGATCTCAGTGACTATCGTTATCCCGAGCTGTATAAATTACAGCGTTATCACAATATCACTGGGGAAGTTATCGATCTGGTGGTCCGGCCGATGATGCAGGACGGCAAGGAGCCGGTTGGTTCCATGGGGGATGATTGCCCTCTCGCCGCTTTTTCAGATCAACAGCGTAATTTTTCTGATTTTTTTAAGCAGAAATTTGCTCAGGTGACCAACCCGCCCATTGATCCGCTGCGCGAAAAAGTAGTGATGTCGACAACGATTGGCTTTGGCGGAATTGGCAATCCCCTGCTTGAAACCAAAGATCGAGCCAAACGCCTCAAAAGTATTTCACCGATCCTTTCTTACGATATTTTCCAGGCGCTGCTTTCTTTTGGAGATCCAGAACTGCCCCGTTATGAGGCCAGCTATAAACACCGGACGTTTAAGACCGGTTTTACTGAAAATCTTAAAAAATCGCTGCAAGGGCTGGGTCAGCAAGTGGTTGATGCCGTCACTAACGATGGAATTCGCATTGTTATTCTTGATGATCGAGTGCTCTCTCCGCAACAGAAGCTGATACCGATGGCGATGGCACTTGGTTATGTTAATCAGCAGTTATTGCAGGCGGAGCAACGCCAACATGTCACCATTGTTGCGTGTACAGCGGAAGTCTTTGAGCCCCATGCAGCAGCGGTGCTTGTCGGCTATGGAAGTGTCGCTCTTTATCCCTGGCTCCTCTATGCAACCGGATTAAGTCTCTGCGAAGCACGGAATCTGTCGGCAAAAGAGATTCGGGAGTCATTGAAAAACATCTATGCTGCGCTGACCAAAGGGATTCTCAAAATTATGTCAAAAATGGGGATCAGCACGGTCTCCAGCTATCGTAATGCCGCTCTATTTGACATTATCGGTCTGAGTGAAGAGATCGTTGATATTTGTTTTAACGGCTCTGCAGCGTTGCTTCCAGGGTTGGGTTTTTCTACTATCGAAGAGCGGATCGAGAAGACCCATCGAAAACATTTTCTGGAAAATCATATGCAACCAGTTTATCCGTTGGAAGTCGGTGGCTTTTATCGTGACAATCCGGGTTTTGAGTACCACGATTTTAACTCACAAGTGGTCACTCAGCTGCATCGTTTTGCCGAGATCCGTTCTCGGGATGAGTACTTGAAGTTTCGAGAGATGATCACTGGTCGTGGTATCAGATTTATCCGTGACGCACTGCAATTCACCAGCCCGAATCAACCGATCAGTCTTGATGATGTCGAACCTGTTGAAGCAATTACCTGCCGTTTTGATTCGGCAGCGATGTCTCTGGGGGCACTCTCTCCCGAGGCACATGAAGCATTGGCCGAGGCGATGAATCAGTTGGGTGGATCATCCAACTGTGGAGAGGGGGGAGAAGATGCCGCTCGTTTCAAGACGGTTCGAAACAGTAAAATTAAGCAGATTGCCTCTGGTCGGTTTGGTGTCACTCCAGGTTATTTACGCAGTGCCAAAGAGATTCAGATCAAGCTGGCTCAAGGAGCAAAACCAGGTGAGGGGGGACAGCTCCCTGGAGAGAAAGTCTCTTCGCTGATTGCAACCTTGCGTTTTACTGTTCCCGGGGTCACTCTGATTTCGCCACCACCACATCATGATATCTATTCCATCGAAGATCTGGCGCAGTTGATTTTTGATTTAAAACAAGTCAATCCCGAAGCGATTATCAGTGTCAAACTGGTTTCCAGTGAAGGGGTTGGAACTATTGCTGCGGGAGTTGTAAAAGCCTACGCGGACAAGATTATCATTTCCGGTCATGATGGCGGTACGGGAGCGGCGCCATTCAGCTCGATTAAATATGCGGGGAATCCATGGGAACTAGGGCTGACTGAGGCACATTTAAGTCTCAAGGCCAATCATCTCAGGGAATTGGTGCACCTGCAAACTGACGGTGGACTGAAGATTGGTCGCGATGTGGTTAAGGCGGCACTGATGGGTGCTGAAAGTTTCGGCTTCGGAACCCCTCTACTGGTTATCCTCGGCTGTAAAATCTTGCGGGTCTGCCATCTCAACCGCTGTACTGTTGGTATTGCAACGCAGGATGAAAACTTGCGGGCTCATTATATTGGGACAGTCGAAAAAATTATCTGTTTTCTTCAGAATGTTGCTGAAGATGTTCGTGAAATTCTTGCGGAACTGGGCTTTCGTTCGCTGGATGAAGTTATTGGAAGAACCGATCTGTTGACCCCTGCAGCCTCGCAGAAATTTGATTTTTCAAAAATCCTGAGACAGATCAAAGGGATTAATACCAAGCAGAAAGAGAACCCTCCCTTTGATGATAATGCTTTTGAAAAAGCGCTTCTGAAAGAGATCTATCCAGTGATTCAAAATCCCCGTTCAGAAGTGGTGATAGAACGGAATATCATTAATACAAACCGCAGCTTTGGGACTCTTATCAGTGGAGAGATTGCCCGGTTTTATGGAGATAAAGGGCTTTCCAAGGAAGCCATCACCATCAAGCTCAAAGGGGCGGCTGGGCAATCGTTGGGAGCTTTCCTTGCGGAAGGGATGTCACTGTTTTTGAGCGGGGTTGGTAACGACTATGTTGGTAAGGGGATGCATGGTGGCAGAATTATTATTACCCCACCGATTTATCAGGAAAAATCCTCAGCGGCGGGTAATACCTGTCTATATGGAGCTACGGGTGGAAAATTGTTTATAGCAGGGACGGCTGGCGAACGTTTTGCCGTCAGAAACTCAGGTGCTCTGGCGGTGGTCGAAGGAACCGGAGATCATGCCTGTGAATATATGACTGGTGGCACGGTGGTCGTTCTTGGTGAAACGGGGATTAATTTCGCGGCGGGAATGACCGGAGGGGCGGCTTTTGTTTATGATCGGGAAAATCATTTTATTGATAGATTGAATCAGGAGCTGGTGGTTGCACGTAGAATTGATATTGATGATGATAATGAAGGGAAGCTTTATCTGAAAAAAATTCTAACCAGTTACTTCAACCGTACCAGCAGTCCGAAGGCGCAAAGAATTTTGAACGATTATCGAGAAGAGCTGGCTTATTTCTGGATGGTCACTCCAAAAGATATGAAAGCACCACTCAACCCTAAAGAAGGCGACTGATATTATCCTTCAGCAACTTCTTTTTGGAGCTATCTTATGCAGAACTTTGTAGAAACTAATCGCAAGGATCTTGAAAAAGTTGAACCAACCCGGCGATTACGCAATTTTGCTGAAATCTATCAGTTTTTTAACAACCGTCAAGTGCGTAAACAGGGTGAGCGCTGTGTGCAATGTGGCGATCCATTTTGTACAACGATCGGTTGTCCGCTGCAAAACTATATACCCCAGTGGCTGGAGGCGGTTGCCGCCAGGGATTTAGAACGGGCGTTTCAGCTTTCGAATGAAAGCTCCCCGTTCCCGGAGATCCTTGGGCGGGTGTGTCCACAGAGTCTTCTCTGCGAAGGGGCTTGTACTTTAGCTGATGGTTATGGAGCCATCACGATTGGAGCCATAGAAGCTTCAATCACTGACCTTGCTTTTGCTGCCGGTTTCGAGCTCCCTTTTCCAGCTATTTGCCATCCTGAGAGGGTTGCTGTTGTCGGTTCCGGGCCGGCAGGGATGTCCTGCGCCCATTTTTTACTGCGCGCTGGTATTGGCGTTGACATGTATGAACGCGCTGATCGACCGGGGGGGCTTTTAACTTATGGTATCCCCGGGTTCAAACTGGATAAAAAGATTGTTGCACGGCGTTTTACAATGCTCCGCGAAGCAGGTCTTCAAATACATCTTCAGCAGGAAATTGGTAAAGATATCAGTTTGTCTGGATTGATCGAAAATAATGATGCGGTTTTTGTCGGTATCGGTGCAACACAGGGGCGAGGTTCTAATCTTTCTGGAGCAGATCTCCCGGAAGTGATCCTGGCAATGGATTATCTGACTGAAAAACAAAAACAATTATTCAGAGGATCAGCAGATCCACAGTTTTTTATGCAGGATAAAAGGGTTGTGGTTATCGGGGGAGGGGATACGGCAATGGATTGTTTGCGCACCGCTATTCGTGATGGAGCCAGTCAGGTTTCATGCCTTTATCGCCGCGATGAAGCAAACATGCCGGGAAGTCATAAAGAATTTCACAATGCTGTTGAGGAGGGTGTTGAGTTCTGCTTCAATATCAGTCCACGTGAAATTCGCCGCGAAGCCGAAGGGACGCTCTGCGTTGAAGTTGAAAAAACCAGGTTGGGGGGGGAAGCAGAAGATGGTCGCCAGCAGATTGAAATTATTCCGGATACCACGCATTGTGTTCCTGCCGACGTTGTTATTCTGGCTCTTGGATTTGATGTTTGTCCCTTTTCTGATCTGGAATCAAATGGTATCAAAATAAACCAGTCGGGGCAGATTCAGGTTAATCCAGCAACCGGGGTCACCAGTCATGCAAAAGTTTATTCTGGTGGAGATTGCTATCGAGGGGCGGATCTGGTCGTGACTGCTGCTGCAGACGGTCGAAAAGCTGCTCTGGCCATTATGCGAAAACTTTTGGGCTGAAATCAGCTAACTGCTTCTTTCCCTTTGTTATTCATCCAGCGAATACCCTTAATCCAGAGGTAGGAAAAAGAATATCAATTTTCTGTGTCTAAATATTGACACATTATAGAAAATATATTATGTTAGTCCAATCTTTGTAGTTTAGTGTCAAAAAAACAACTCATGACAGCATGAAATGGATTTTATTGGTATGGCCACAAAAGGTGGATTCGGGGGAATGATTGGAAATTCTCCGCAAATGCTGGAACTCTTTGATTTAATTTCCTGTGTTGCTGAAGATGGTGAGAGTACGGTGCTGATCCAGGGGCAGAGTGGAACCGGAAAAGAGCTGATAGCCCGGGCAATTCATGACAAAAGCCTCCGTAAATCTTCCCCCTTTGTTCCGGTGAATTGCGCTGCAATTCCTGATGAACTTCTGGAAAGTGAGCTGTTTGGCTATGTCAAAGGTGCTTTTACCGGAGCTCAGCAGTCAAAAATAGGGCGGGTTCAGTTTGCTGATGGTGGCACCCTGTTTCTTGATGAAATTGGAGACATGAAAGCAAACCTGCAGGCCAAGTTATTGCGGGTTCTGCAGGAGCGTGAAGTTGAGCAAGTTGGGGGGATCAGGGCAACCAAAGTTGATGTCCGGGTCATTGCGGCGACTCACCAGAACCTGGAAGAGTTGGTTGCCGAGGGGAGATTCCGTGAGGATCTTTATTATCGGCTTGCGGTTATTCCTCTGATTGCTCCACCATTGCGCGAACGTCAGGCTGATATTGGTTTATTGATCGATACTTTTATTGAACGTTTCAGTCGGCGAAAAACTGACCGACGTACCACGATTGATCCAGTTGCGATGAGAAATTTACAGGCTTATCCTTGGCCCGGCAATGTCCGGGAGTTGGAAAATCTGATGCAACGATTGGTCGTTTTGCATCGAGGGAAGCGGATTACCTTAAAGGAGTTACCCGAAAAATATTGTTGTGTCGATTTGAAATCAGCTGAAATTGACCCTTCTGGAAATGGATCAGAGAGATCTTTAGTTTCGTCTGCCCCCCCGGAGGCTGAATGGTCTGATGATGGGTTGGATTTCAACGGTTTGATCAGTGAGTTTGAAGATCGTCTGATTCTTCAAGCTTTGAGCCGAACCGGTGGAAATAAAAAAGAAGCGGCACGGATGCTTAATTTGAAGAGAACGACTTTAATTGAAAAGATAAAGAAGAAAAATTTACCGGCATGAATCAGCTAGCCTTTTTGAAGTGTTGGGTCACCTTATCCTGAATCTCATCACTGCTGGCGGGCATCACCAGAATGTCTTTAGCACCGTATTTGACGGCTCGAAGAACCGCAGAACGAGTCCACTCAGCACCGGCAAAGATAATCGGTGGCAGTGGTTGTCCTGCCGATTGTAGTTTGATTGCTGAAGCAAATCCCTTTTCCCCAACCTGTTCCATAATCAGAACAATTCCGAGAATTTTGTGCTGCTGAAACAGTTCTTTGACTTCCTCTTGAAAACTTAAAACCTGACACTCATATTCGGTAGAAGAGAGAATTTCTACAAAGTGCTCAGCGGCAGATTTTTGGTCACTAATCAAAAGTACGATAGGGGATCCAGTTGGTTTCTCGATTGGCTGAGTTGTTGTCTCTGCTGCTGGGATATTTTCTGCGCTGGCAACACTTGCAGCAGATGGAGAAGGTGTGGTTGCTCCAGTTGCCTCCCTGGCGGCTGGCGGCCCTCCCCACTCACCAGGTGCTGGTTCTGTTGTTGTTTTTGCCGCAGGGGAAGATTGAGCATTGGTTTTTTCAGGAGCAGATGTTGATTCTTGCCTTTGAGTTGAATCAGCGGCTTGTTCGTTGTCAAGATCGAAAATTTCTGCAGGGAAAAGCAGCAGTATCCGGTGTAATTCCTGACCTTCCATCTGTATTGCAAATGAAGCCAGATAGTAATTCCCCTCGGGGAAAGGTTGATCAGAAGTCGGATCAATTTTGGTTGGGACAATTACCTCGGTTTCGGTTTTGATAAAACGGAGTTGTTTCGGGTAGCGATCAAGAAAAACCTGGGTTAGACTGCCAGAGAGAATATTGGCAATTTCACCGTAGGCATCTTCAACATCACCATCGAATTGCCCCTTACTCTTCTGTTCCTGGATTTGATCTTCAGGGAGCATAATCAGAGTGCCACCGAGAACGACAGCATCTGGAACCTGTGCAACTATAAAGCCCAGCCCTTCCCGATCTCCAGTGACCTTCATCCGGGTCAGAACCGATTTTTCGATACAATGATTAGAAAAGAAATTGGCCTTGCTGGTCATCACCAGTTGAATGTCATCACATTTCAGGGACTGACCAAGTAACGCTCCGACCTCTTCACCGACTTGTCCGATAGTTGCATTAAATACAACATCGGTTATTTTTTTGGCATCGGCAAAGGGTGGTTTTTTTTCTGCGGCTGGGGCGGGGTCAGCTTCAGGACTCGAGTCGCTGGCTGCTGCAACAGATTCTGTTTCCGGGGTCGCTTCCTGCGCTTCCTGCTCTGTTGTTTCTTCGGCGCTTTCCGGAGTTTTAACTGTTTCCTCTTCCAGTTCAAAGATTGCTGCTGGAACGACAAATTCTAACGGGCCAAGATCTTTATCGCCAACCCTTATTTGACCACTAGCTACATAGTAATTACCGGGTGCAAAAGGTTCATCGCTGGCGGAATCGATCTTGGTCGGGATGAGTTCCTCAACAGTTTTTTTTATAAAGCGGAGATTTTTAGAGTATTTATCAACAAATGCCTGAGTAAAAATGCCGGCAATAATATTGGCGACTTCACCAAAGGCATCCTCCATTTCGCCATCAAGTTTTTCGCTTTGGGCACTCTCTTCGATAACGTCTTCAGGCAGCATGATTAAGGTTCCGCCAAGGATAGCGGCAGAAGAGATTCGACTGAGCAGATAGCAATCGCCTTCACGATCCCCTTCAACAGTCATTCTGATCAGGGCGGTTTTGTGACGATCGAGATTACTGAAAAGGTCTTCTTTGGTGGTGAGATTGAGTTGAATATCAGAACAGGTTAGCTCCTGTCCCAGCAGGGTGCTTATTTCTCCCGCCAGGTTTTCCATCCCCGACTTACAGACGACATCAATTATAGCCCGCTGATTCAAAATAACCTCTTAATCTTGAAGAATTACGGCAAGGCTAGTTGAGATTGTACTTCATCTCGATAAAAAACTGTCCCTGCTCAATACTGAATGGAATAATAACCCGATGACTTCTTGCAGAAGAAGCGATTGTATATGATTTTCCCGATATTGCTGTTGGAATCGCCAGTTCCAGGCCAATATTTTCGGCGGCGAATTTTTCTTTTAATCCCCCGGCAACCATATTGGCAATCTCTCCCAAGGCATCCTTAACATCGGCATCAACTTCCTCAATCTCCATGCCAAGCATTGCTCCAGAAATTGCCAGACCAACGGTTTCCGGACAGTGAATGCCAAGCATGGCAGAAAAACTACCGGTCAGACCAATCATTGCGGAAACGTGACAACCAAGAGCCTGTTTCCCTTGTTCAAGTGGAGCATCTGCAGAGACTTCCATGAAAATCATGGTGCTAAAGATCTCTTCGGTTGTTTTTACAATTTTTTTAGCAAATTCCACGGTTTTTCCTTCAGAAGACGTAGAAAAAGAGGTTTTTCAGTTAGCTTCACTGATTTGCAACTCAACCATGAAGGTCTGCCCGTTAAACGCAAATGGAACTGTAACTAATTCTGCCTCTGCCAGGCAGTCAACCGCATACTCCTCACCGTGGATTGCTGATGGCATAGAGAGCTGAACCTTACTCCCCTCGGGATCAAGAGTCGCCTTTATGCTGCCACCCAACATATTGGCCAGTTCACCAACGGCATCACAGACATCCTCATCAATCTCTTCAACATCCATCCCGAGAAAAGCAGTGGTAATAGCCAGTGCAACTTTATCGGGCAGATGAATTGCCAGCATCCCTTTGGTTGAGCCCGTCAGACCGATAATTCCTGAGATACTGTTGACTAATTGACTGTCAGACCGTTTAAATGGTTCCCCAGGGGTGACATCCAACATTACCATGCTGGAAAAAATCTCCTGAGTTGCAGCGGCTATGTCTTGAGCGTATTTCACAGAGGACTCCTTTAAGCGCCTGACAATGTCATTAACTTGCTGATTATAACTAATCTTTCGCTTAGATAGCTAGATTTGAATGTTGCCCCTTCCCCCTTGATGAGGGAAGGTAGGGAAGATTGGGACTAATCAGGTTAAATTATGACCCCTTCAGCAAAACAATTTCAGTGTTTCAGCGAGGGTTAGAGTAGTGGCCCCAGAGTTTCGTTGATCAAATCGGGGGTAAATGGTTTTTTAATCGCCCCTTTGGCGCCGTAAGATTTTGCTTCATCGATAATATCGGCGCCGGTTTCGGTGGAAATCATGATCACCGGGATATCTTTGATGGCATCATCTTCTGCCTTGGCCTTGAGAAATTCCAGACCGGTCATGTTTGGCATGTTGATGTCACTGAGAACCACATCAACTTTGTTGGCTGCAAGGACGTCAAGTGCCTCTTGGCCATCACCCGCTTCAAGTATTTGCTCAAAATCGATTCCTGCCTGGCGAAGTGAGCGAGATACGATTTTACGCATCGTATTGGAATCATCGACAATCAAGACTGTTTTACCCATGTTGTTTGCTCCTTTGTTTAGAAATATTCGGTGTTTATGCTAAGAAAATTAAGAGTATAAATTAGTCATTTTTTAAGGCGACCAGAGAGGCTCCAGTAGCAAAAATCTGCAGAGCGTCTTCTTCATCTGTCATCAATTTCCAGACGATGGTGTTTTCATCGATCTCTGGCAGCTCTCCCGCACCGAGTTCAGGTAATCCCATTTTATATTCCTGATCATGCGCAAGAAGATTGGTCATGAACAGCCCGACGATGGTATTGAGTAATTCATTCAGTATATCATCCATCTGAGCCTGGGTTATTTCGTCATCATCAATACCGAAGATATTACCGGTCAGCTTTTTCATCAGGGTTTTTGCCATGGCAAGGCGGACTTCGCCCTGAACCGGGTCGTTGACCAATAAACTGTTCCAGGCCAGATCCTCGGTGGGGATTTCATAGGAGCGATCAAAGTGTTCTGTCACCTCTATAAAAACCATATTTTCAAGGGTCTGGCTCACCGCAGTGATCATCGTCTGGTAGAGGGGGTTGTGCTTTGGCATAGAATATCTCCTTGATAATTTTGTCTGCTACTCGTGATGCACTTGCAGAGATTGGATGACTAAGTAAAAAAACGTCCGGCAAGGTGGAGGAGTCGTTTTTTCGGGTCGAAGACATACACGCAGTAGGTCAAGATCTTGAAAAACGACTGCAACACAGTCGGGCAGTTTTTTTGCGACGCCATCATTCGTCCATAAATTCAGCTAGAGCGTCCATCATCATCGGTGGCGAAACTGGCTTATTGAGAACCCGCCGGGCTCCCAGTTCCAATAACTGTGCTTCCTTCGCTGGATTGCCGGCACTGGTAATCACAATGATTGGTAGATCCACAAGCTTTGGACTCGCTTTGACCCATTTAATCAGGGTTTCTCCATCCATAACTGGCATATTTAAATCGGTCAGCAGGAGATCAACCTCTTGCGCTTTGGCTGCAGCCAACGCCTCTTTGCCGTGCTCTGCTTCAATCATCTCGACATCCCCCAAGCCGATAATCTGCAGACAGCGCTTGATAAACATCCGAGCTGTTGTCGAGTCATCCGCGATAATGATCCGTTTCATCAATTTTCTTCTCCCGAGCCTGTAAGTGAACCTTTTAATTTCTCAAATTCTATATCAACATTCAGCATGATTGTTGCGAGTGTTTTCGAACCGATTCTTATGTAGTCGGTGTATTGCTGGTCAAGCTTATAGCGCATACTGTCGGATCCGGTGCCAAAACCACCCATCATTGCAATGTTGTCACCCAAGTGAACGGCATAGACCAATGTTCGGTATTCTTCACTTGCGTTAGACGGTTCATGGTGATGGAGAATAACTTCAGCCAGTTCATTTGGGAGCTGCCACGCCTTAGCCAATTCGTAACCAGCCCGGGTGTGGTCAAATCCTACCAGCTTCTCTTCAGCGTCAAGGTAATCGAAACCTTCTTCGGCTGTGATCATTTCAACCGCATCGGTTACCGATCCTTGTAAATAATCAGAAATCAGTGATTTGCCGATGTCATGGAGTAGCCCGGCGGTAAAAGCCAGTTCAGAACTGATATCAGCTCCACTTTGAGTTACAACCTCGCGTGCCGCGATTGCGGTGCGTAAATCATGTTTCCAGAGATCACCACGAGCAGATTCATAACCGGAAAGTTCTTTTTCAAACAACTTACCAGCACAATCACCGACGGCAATACCGACGATAATCCGTTCACCCAGATAGGAAATTGCCCGGTCAATAGACGTAATCGTGTTGATGAGTCCAAAAGCTGCAGAGTTGACAATTTTAAGTACTCGCGCGGTCAGATTGGCATCATTTCTGACCAGATTGACGACATCAACAAGATCGTGATCCGCTTTAGATGTCAGCTGGAGCAGTTTGCTGGCGCTCGGTGAGAGCATTGGCACCGATTTGACAATCTTTTGCAGCTCTTCCTGACTGATTTGTTTAACCATTACGGACTCCTAAACCTGTTACACTTGCTGTGAGATGGATGCCATCAAAGCTGCCAGTTGGGTTTTCCGGGTGAGCTGAGCGTTATCTGCCCGGCTGAAACGGAGATAACAACTGTACGGCTGTAGTTTCCCCCCAGATCTTCAGCAACAGCGCCCATGCCGTAAGACCAGAGGATTTTTTTGATCGCCAGGGCATTGCGTTTGCCAATCTGAAAGGTATCGTTGGTATCCATGACATTGGCTCCACCACAGAGTTTGACAACCATCCCTTTGCCCCGCTTGTCACAGCCAAATTTAGTCATTTGTGTCAGAAGTGCTGGAATTGCAGTGTCGGCGAAATACCCCGGTTTCTCAGTTGCCTTAGCCTTATTAATTGATGAATCAGGGAGGGCGACATGTGCCATACCGACAGTTCTGGTTTTTGGATCAAGAAAAATCACAGAGACACAGGATCCTAGTGCAAAGGTTTTTACCTCATCACCGGGGGAGTTTGAAGCTCCGTAATCTCCAACACCTAATACAATTTGCCCCATCTATCTTTTCTCCGTAAGTAAACCTAGGAGTGATGCTGAAATTTTATCCAGTGGTACCAACCGTTCAGCTCCCCCCTTTTCGAAGGCAACCTTCGGCATGCCAAAAACGACCGATGATGCTTCGTCTTGGGAAATACAACGAGCACCCGCTTGTTTCATCGCTAACATCCCTTCAGCACCGTCCTGACCCATTCCCGTTAACATCGCACCAACGGCATTAGCTCCCACATGCTTAGCGACTGAATGCATCATCACATCGACAGAAGGGCAGTGGCCGCTGACTTTCTCTTCACTCCCAAGGTGGATTTGATAAAAGCCCCCAGATCGAACAACTTCGAGCTGCTTGCCTCCCGGCGCAATCAGAATCAGACCGCTACGCACCCGATCACCATCTTCAGCTTCTTTGACTTGCATCTGGCAAAGTTGGTTGAGGCGGTCAGAAAACATTTTGGTAAACCCTGCCGGCATATGTTGGACGATCACGGTACCGGAAGTGGTCGCCGGAAATGTTTCAATCACACGACGGATTGCTTCGGTGCCACCTGTTGACGCTCCGATGGCAATAATCTTGTCAGTTGATTCTGCCAGTGCAGTAGATACTGTTGTTGCCTTTTGTGCCGAAGCGACTGATCGTTTTCCTTTCCAGTGTGAAACATTGGCCGTCGAGGCAATTTTCACTTTGGAGCGTAACTCCATCAGCATGGCATTCAGTCCGGCAGCAACGTTGCTGGTTGGTTTGGCAACAAAGTCGACTGCCCCGGCTTCCAAGGCTTCGATGGTGATTTGTTTGCCACGCTGAGTCAGAGAACTGACCATAACGATTGGGATTGGGTACTGCGGCATCAATTTCCGTAGAAAAGCAACCCCATCCATACGTGGCATCTCGACATCCAGAGTCATAACGTCGGGTTGCAGTTGAACAATTTTATCTCGGGCAATGTAGGGATCGGGGGCAGTTCCAACCACTTCAATGGCTGGATCCATCGATAAACCCTGACTGAGAATGTTTCTCACCAGGGCAGAATCATCAACCACAAGAACACGGATAGCTCGTGCCATCAGAGTTCTCCTTTCTGGTAAAGCGCTGGTTTCAAGTAGCGGTAGAGGGTTTGGCTGCGTCCCAGGGTTTCAGAGTGGCCGATAAAGAGATATCCATCAGCTTCAGTATGCTGATGAAAACGGTTGACCAGGGCTTCTCGGGTGACTTGATCAAAATAGATCATGACATTGCGGCAGAAAATCATCTGAAACGGTTTTTTAAACGGGAAAGTGGTATTCATCAGATTGAAACGTCTGAAAGTCGCCTCTTTTTTAATTTTATCGACAACAGCCATTTCACCTTGACCCGCTGGGGCAAAGTATTTTTTGCGTAAAGGATCTGGTAGCTGCATGACCCGATCTGTTGCGTAGGTGCCGCGACGGGCGATGGTCAGGGCTTTGTCTGAAATATCGGTTGCCAGAATTCCGGCATCCCAGGAGCTGTAGTCGGCACCCAGATATTCCATCATCAGCATCAGCAGGGTGTATGGTTCTTCTCCACTTGAGCAGCCTGCGCACCAGATACGCAGATCTTTGCGGTTCTGCTTTTTCAGTTTGTCAATGACAGCGGGTAGCGCTGTTTGTGAGAAATAGTCAAAATGATCTTTTTCCCGGTTGAAATAAGTGTGGTTAGTTGAAATCAAATCAACCAGCTCACTCAATCCCGCTTCTGTTTTGTCGTTATCAAGATACTCGAAATAAGCGGAAAATGTCGGCAAGTTCAACTGCCGCATTAATTTTTGTAGACGTCCAACTAACAGCGAGCGTTTTTGCTCGGTCAGGTTAATTCCGAAACGCTGATAGATCAGATCACGCAGTCGGGTAAATTCCGTATCGGAAATAGCCATCAGATTGTTGTGCTGTTGTTGGTTGGCAGTCAATGTCATTGTCTATTCGACTTTCCTATTGTTCTTCCAGGTTTTTGACCAAGTCCTGCATTTCACCACTGAAGAGCAACTTGTGAACATCAAGAAGAATTTTGACATCGGTATTAATTTTCCCCATTCCCTGGATGTAGCTTTCCTCAGAATTTTTATGAGTTCTTGGTGCCGGTTCGACGTTGCTCTCGGGAATATCAGCCACTTCGCTGACTTCATCAACGACCAGGCCAACTTCTGTGCTGTTAATATTGACAACAATGATGCAGGTGCGGTCATCGTAGTCGCGGGCTTCTATGCCAAACCGGGCACGTACATCCATGATGGGAATAACTTTACCGCGCAGATTAATGACACCACGGATAAATGTGGGCATATCGGGGACATCGGTAATATTTTGGATGCCAATAATCTCAATGACATACTGGATTTCAATTCCGTAATCTTCACCAGCCAGATGGAAAGTCAGGTACTTGTCCTTCTGGGTATCTTCAGCGTCAAAATGAGTCATGGTTGTCTCTTCAGCCATGTAATCCTCCCTTAAATAACTTCTTGTGTGTTTTCATACTTATTTTTTTTGCTCTCAGCTGAATCAACCAGCGTGCCGACATCAAGAATCAAACAGACATCGCCATCACCAAGAATGGTGCAACCAGAAACGCCAGGGACATTACCGATAAAGTCGGACAAACCTTTAATAACCGTTTGTTGCTGCCCAAGAATTTCATCAATGAACAGACAAAAGCGAGTTTCCTGAGATTCCAGAACAATCAGGATGCCATCTGAGAGGACATGGGAATCAGGTTTTTTACCGAGAATGTCATGTAATCGGATAATTGGAAGAAAATTTTCCCGCACTTGTGCCAATTCGTCACCATCCGGGGTGATGGTGATCTGATCCATGACAGGACGGAAAGCTTCCAGCATCGACAAGGTTGGGACGATGCAAGAGGACGTGCCGACCCGTACAATCATGCCGTCGATAATAGCCAGGGTCAGTGGAATGCGTAGAATGATTTTGCTGCCTTGTCCCGGGGTGCTGAAAACATCAATTTTACCCTTAATTTTTTCTAGATTTTTCTTAACCACATCCATGCCGACACCCCGGCCAGAAATATCGGTAATTGCAGCTGCGGTGGAAAACCCGGGGGCAAAGATCAAGTTGTTGATCTGCTTGTCGGTCATGTCGGAGCCATCACCCTCGATTAGCCCATTACTGATTGCTTTTTCGAGGATTTTTTCTTTATTCAACCCCCGACCGTCATCCTCAATTGTCACCCAGACTTCACCTTCTTCGTGGCGGGCAGAAAGTTTGACAGTCCCTTTCTCGTCTTTTCCGGCAGCCAGGCGCTCATCCGGCGGTTCCAGGCCATGATCCAGAGAATTACGCAGCAGGTGAACCAGCGGATCAGTAATTGTCTCTATGACGGTTTTATCCATCTCGGTCTCTTCGCCAATCAGCTCCAATTCAACTTTTTTCCCCGCCTTAACTGAAATATCATGAACCAGACGGATCATGCGGCGGAACAATCCAGAGACAGGGATCATACGAATGGTCATTGCCATTTCCTGCAGCTCCCGCACCAGCTTTGACATGTGTTGGCCAGCTTTGTTGAAGTTTTCCAGTTCCAACCCTTTCAGATCTGGGTTGTGGATCAACATGTTTTCGGCAATAACCAGTTCACCAATCAGGTTGATTAAGCTATCCAGCTTGCCCAGTTCAACGCGGATATCCTGCCGTTTTGCCGGAGTTTTTGTTCTGGCAACCGGTTTGATCTCCGCTTTGGTTTTTTTGATCTTGTCCTGCTGCTTTTTTAGGGCAGTCGTGACTTGTTCGGTCGATGCTGTTCCCTGTTGTACCAGTATTTCACCAACTGGTTTTTTCTGGGTTTCAACCGCATGGAAAATGGCTTCTTCCTGTACCCCTTCTTCAACCAGGAAGTCACCCAGCAACGGGGCAGTCAATGTTTGCAAGGCGTTTAAATGCTGTTCCAAATTTTCAATACTGTCATCCTTGCCATCGGATATATTGTTGACCGCTTTTTGCAGGACATCAAGGGCGGCCAAAAGCTGATCAGCTGGATTATCTATCGCCAGCTTTGATCCCGACTTGACGCGATCAAGGATGTTTTCCATCTGGTGACTGAGCTTTTCAATCTGTGAAAAACCGAAGAAGCCGCAATTACCTTTGAAACTATGGATATTACGAAATATATCGCCAATAGAATCGGTGTCTTCAGGATTTTCACCCCAGGTCAGCAAACCCTGTTCAGTATTCTGCAGTAGCTCGTTCCCTTCCTGAACAAAGCTCAGACGCATTTCATCGGTAATTTCCATTTGTGGAAAATCGCCTTCAGCAGCGGGTTGCTCGGCTGGGACAGCTGGTTGTTCTGCTGGAACACTTTCTTCAATATCTTCGGCTTGGGGTTTGTCACCTCCTTTGGCGAGTTCAATCGCTTGATGGAGTTGTTCCGATATCTCATCGGCAGGCGCTACCATTGTGTCATCGTTATAGTCACTTTCAACCATATCGAGAGCTTCTTTAGCAAAATCACAAGCAGCACAGAGCAGAGTCACGTGATTTGGAACCAGTTCAATTTCACCGTTACGGATCAGATCAAGGAGGTTTTCAGCAGCATGGGCGACCCGTGTCATGTGGTCAAATTCAAGAAAACCGGCACTTCCCTTCATGGAATGGAACAGACGGAAGATTGCATTTAATGTCTCTGGGTCACTGTTTTGTCCCAGTTCAATAATTGCCGGTTCCAGCTGCTCAATCATGTCGCGGCTTTCAGTTGCAAACTCCTGAATAATTTCAATCTGGTCGTCGTCGAGAGGCATACTCATCGCGGATCCTTAACAGGCTAAATATATTAAGATATGATTAGTTTCACGAACAATGATTAATTATACAAAACAAATAAATAAAAACAAAGAGAAAAATTGGTTTTGATGAAAATATTTTCTTACTGCTGAGCCTCTTGCAAAAGTTGTCATCCTCGTGAAAACGAGGATCCAGTTTTTGACAAGCTCAAGAAACCTATGGATTTCCTCCTATACGGGAATGACGGTCACTGGATTTTAAAGAGTTTTGCAAGAGCCTCTACGTTATAACAACTTGTGTCCCTCTTGATCTGAATTGTACAAACCCATAGGGGCACAGATTACTATGCTCTACATGCCTGAACTTTTTATCGATTTTTTAACTGATAGAGTTTATGTTGTTTTTTCGGGGATGGTTTTTCCTGCGACGTTTCTTCGGCTGGTAGAGTTGTTTTTCTCCCGCTGCAGAATTTTTAATAGCTTTTTTCCAGTTTTCAACAAGTGGTTTCAGTTCTGGTCGAACTTGAGTCCACAGGGTGAAAAGTTCCAGTGCTTTTGGTGTCTGAGGATGTTGTAGAAAACGTTTTTCTGCCCGAAAACCACGTCCACGAGCCAGACGAAAACAGCCGATCAACAATTCACGAGCCTGGTGACGGATACTGCTGGCGATACTGAAGTAGCGACAGTGGGGAATAATGATTTCATTTGCCTGGTATAGGGCTTTAGTGATGTTCGTTTCTTTTGTCTGTGGGAAATTGTCCATAAACAGTCTCAGATAGAGTGCAGCAATGGCAAAACTCTCTTCAATGGGGATCCCTGTTGCGGTTCTTTGATCAATCTTTGCCAGTAGCTCAATACTTTCATCTGTTCCTGGATAGCCTGCCAGCAGATGTGGTAGCATTCCCAATTCACGGCAGTGCTGCAAAACTGGGCCAGAGATTTTATGACGGAACAACTCCATGATCTCTTCACGTATCCGAGCTGGTGCTGCTGTTGCTAACCGTTCTTTGTGTTGCTCAATAGCCGTGTAGATATTTGCCTCAAGGGTGAAATTAAGTCGAGCAGAAAACTCAATTGCCCTGAGCATCCGCACCGGGTCTTCGACAAAGCGGATCTGTGGATCGCCAATAACACGAAGCTGTTTTTTCTGTAGATCCTCCATTCCTCCCAGATAATCAATAACTGAAAAATCGGCAATATTATAAAATAGCGCATTTATGGTGAAGTCTCGCCGGGCAGCATCTTCGCCGGGAGAGCCGAAGACGTTTTGGACAAAATGAAAATGTTTGTCAGGATCATCGGGAAGTTCACTCTCCTCTGGCTGACGGCGGAAGGTGGCAACTTCAATCAGTTTATTGCCGGAAAAACGGATATGTGCGAGACGGAAGCGGCGACCGACCAGAAAGCTGTTACGGAACAATTTGCGCACTTGGTTTGGGGTGGCATCGGTGCCGATATCAAAATCTTTTGGCTGCCGACCCAGCAGCAGATCGCGAACACTGCCTCCAACCAGATAAGCTTTGAAGCCATGCCGATGGAGCCGATAAAGAACTTTTAAACTGTCGGTATCAATTTGTTTTCGGGAGATGCAATGTTGGTTACGGGGGAGGATGGTCGGTTTCTTATTATTCATGTCACTCACAGATTCAGGTTGAAATCAGCCGGACTATAGCAGAATATGCTGGTACTGCAAAAAAGAATAGGGAAGGTATAGCAACAAGGATATGATTCCGATGAAAAATACTTACAATCTGCTCGTTATTCTGGGAGCTACTGCCGGGGGAAAGACCGGACTGGCGGTTCAAGCTGCGACCCGTTTTGACGGAGAAATTATCTCAGCCGATTCGCGCCAGGTTTATCGGGGAATGGATCTGGGGACGGGGAAAGATCTGCACGAATATGGGGATATCCCTTACCATTTGATCGATATTGCAGAGCCGGGGAGCGAGTACAATGTTTTTCAGTTTCAACGCGATTGTTTTGACAGTATCGAAACAATCTGGCAACGGCAAAGATTACCGATTATTTGTGGTGGGACGGGTATGTATCTGGATGCGGTGCTCAGTGGCTACCGTTTAGTCGCCGTTCCCCCAAATCAACAACTAAGGGATGAGCTGGAGCTATTCAGTGATAATGCATTGCGACAGAAATTACTGCAACTTAAACCGGATCAGCATAACCGCACCGATCTGGAACAGCGTGAGCGACTGATTCGGGCGATAGAAATTGCTGTGGGTGAACAATCTGCTATAGAAGATTTACCCCCATTGCCAAAAATTTCTCCTCGGGTTTTTGGGATTAAATGGCCGCGTGAAGTTTTACGTAAACGGATAGCTAACCGTTTACGGCAACGTTTTGAAGCAGGGATGATCGATGAAGTGCAGCAACTCCATAATGCTGGGGTTGCGTGGGAAAAACTGGAATTTTATGGTTTGGAATATCGACTGATTGCTCAATATTTACAGGGTCAGTTGAATAAAAACGATATGGTACAAAAGCTGCGCAGTGCTATCGGTCAATTTGCCAAGCGGCAGGAGACCTTTTTTCGGCGGATGGAAAAACGGGGGGTGGAAATTTGTTGGTTGGATGGGGAAGGGGATGTGTTTAAGGAGTTGTGCGAGATAATGGCAAGGCGATAAATTGGTGTAATATTCTGGGGACATGTACGAATGGCGCCAGTTTAACCAGCATTGCAGTAAACTTGGGACTGTCCCCAGACCCATCGGGGGCTGTCCCAAAGTTTACGATCCACGAAGAAGCGCGGTGATCCGTACCGCAAAAATTTGGGACACCCATTCGGGACAGTCCCGGATTTGCGGAATACGGTTTCAACGGCTACAATCAAGGTCGCGGGGTTGCGACCCCGCACGCCGCCTTACTCTTTTGTACACCACAAAAGAGTAAGCAGAAAAGGGTGCCCGAACTCCTTGCCCTGCGGGTTCCCTCCGTTTCATTACACTTTGCAGCTCAGAAAAAAACTCGCCAAAGCTCAGACATTTTTCTTCGAACCCCTGCAAAGCGTAACGAAGCTCCGGCTGCGTCACACGGAATTTGAACTTCTTAGCTTCCTTTAGCTACTGCTGAGTATAGGATTTTTTTGAACAAAAAACTGCAAAAATATCTGCAAAACCGCGCCACTATCTCCCCATGGCAGATCGCTGGAACCAGTCGGACTGATTTCGCTGCCGCAATCGTCATCCCCGCTTTGGTAGAGAGAGAAAACCTCCCCGCAACGATTGATCGTCTCTGCCAGAATCCATCCGAATATCTTGCGCAAACTTTGGTGGTGATTGTCGTCAATAATCGGGCTGAAATTTCCGCTTTTCAGCTTGATAATAACCAAAAGACCATCAACTGGTTGCAGTCAAATCCCTATCCACAACTCAACCTGGCCTGGGTTGATGCCAGTTCTTCCGGTCTGGAACTTCCGCCCAAAGATGGCGTTGGTCTGGCGCGCAAAATTGGTTTTGATGCCAGCTTGCAAATACTTGACTGGAAAATATCTCCCCTGCTGATTTCTTTGGATGCCGATACTCTGGTTGACAGGTTTTATCTCACAACCGTTTTTGACCATTTTGCGCTGCACAAAAATGGAGCAGCGGTGATTCCTTATCGGCACCAGTCAAGCTCAAATCCAGAGCAGGAAGTTGCTATCCGCCGTTATGAACTCTATTTGCGCAGCTATCTTTTCGGTTTGCAAATGGCCGGTTCTCCTTATGCTTATCATAGCATTGGCAGTGCCTTTGCTTGTTCAGCCAGTGCCTACGTCAGAGCCGGGGGGATGAATCGACGTTGTGGAGGGGAAGATTTCTACTTTCTCCAACAATTGGCAAAAACCTCTGGACTTGAAGTGGTTAATGGAACAGTGGTGCACCCATCACCCCGTTTTTCTAGTCGAGTTCCATTTGGCACCGGGAAGGCTGTTCAAGGTCAGGTAGAAGACAACGTTTCCCTATTTCAATTTGTTCCTGTCGCCGGGTTTGAACTTTTAAAATTGTGGTTAGATTTGATTTCTTGTCAACTGGATCACTCCGCTAATCAAATTATCCTTCGCGTACAGAGAATTTCTCCAGTCTTACATGAATTTTTAATTGAGCTGAACTTTGTTCAGGTCTGGGAGAAATTACAGAAAAATCATTCTTCGAGAAAACAGCGTCTGGCAGCATTTCATGACTGGTTTGATGCTTTGCGAACTCGCCAGTTGTTGACCCGTATTGAGAGTAATTCAAACTCTTCCGCTGAACAGATTGTTGCTGAACTGTTAAGTTGGGGACGGTATCCGGGGACAGAGAAAGAGATTGATCAGTTGGAGTTGTTGGAAAGGTTGCAGGGAGTGGGGTGCTAGTTTAAGCAGTATTGTAGTAAACTTGGGACTGTCCCCAGTCTCATCGGAGGCTGTCCCGAAGGTTACGAGCCACGAAGAACTGCGGTGGTTCGCACCGCAAAAGCTTGGGACAGCCCCCATGCGGGGACAGTCCCGGTTTTGCTAAACTAAAAACTCGCTACGCTCGAACATTTGCCCCTCTAATCTCAAATCAGCAGTTCCATTCCGGCTGCGTCACACGATGAAATGGTGAATCAAAAACAAGTTCTTCGTGTTCCCCGAATAGGGTTACATGTCCCTCGGTTTTAAATCACTAATATTTTCCAAATTCATCATCATCCAGCTGGATTGCTTTCGCTGGTTCCATCTCACCCCAGGAAGTGTTTGTCTTGGGCTGTGGCCTCTGCTGCGGCTGCGCTGTCATTGCCAGCTGCGGGCTAACTGCTGGTGCTGGTTGTTGAGGTTGCATTGGACTGGCACCATATGGAGCACCGATAATTTTAAAACGCTCCAGCATCTGCTGTAGAAAACTGGTTTGAGCTGAAAGTTCTTCAGCGACAGCAGCGGTTTCTTCGGCGCTGGCGGTTGAGCTCTGGTTAACGGCGCTGAGCTGGGCAAGCCCTTCATTGGCTTGAGCTACTCCTAGAGACTGCTCGCTACTGGCGGCAGCAATTTCATCAACCAGATCAGATACTTGCACTACTCCCTGATAAATTTCTTTAAGAGCTTTGGCAGTCTGATCGGCGATCTGAGCCCCATTCTCAGTTTTTTCCACCGAACCCTGGATCAAATCAGTCGTTTCACTGGCAGCTTTGGCACTTCTGGCTGCCAGATTCCGCACCTCTTCTGCAACTACGGCAAACCCTTTACCGTGTTGACCGGCTCGGGCTGCTTCGACAGCAGCATTGAGAGCGAGCAGATTGGTCTGGAAAGCAATCTCGTCAATAACCTTGATGATCTTGCTGATATTTTGTCCTGCTGCATTGATTTCAGCCATCGCTTTGACCATCGCCTGCATGTGCTGATCACCTTTTTCTGCTGCTACTTTAGCTGCCGATGAAAGTTGATTCACCTGCTCGGCATTCCGTGTGTTGTTAGCCGTTTGTTCATTCATTTCCTGCATCGAGGCGGAAATTTCTTCCAGAGCAGCGGCTTGTTTGGTTGCCCCATCGGCCAACGAGGTGCTGGTTGCAGAAACCTGGAGTGTGTCTGAGGCAATTTTCTGGCTTGATTGCAGTACCGCCTGAATTGTTTCTGTAAGTCCCTGGTTGGCATCAGCCAACGGTTTCGCAATTAAGCCATTCGCCTTAAAAGTAAAGTCTCCGGCAGCCAGATGGTGAAATGCTGAAAGCACTTCCTCTTTCAGCGTTGCCGCAAAATGGTTAAAACTGTCAGCAAGCTGCCCAATTTCATCACGTCGCTGAATGTTAAGTCTTGCATCCAGATTGCCAGCATTCAGTTCTTGAAATTTTTCAGCAGTTTCCGATATTGGATTGATGATATTTTTTCTGACTAGAATGAAAAAAATCAATAACCCCAGAATACTTACAATAGTCAATGCGGTCAGGATTGTTTTTGTGCCACGGATATTGCTTGTAATTGCCGCTTCTCCCAGCTGAACTTGCTGAGATAGTTTTTTTTCTAGATCGGAGAATGCCTTCAATGCCGGTCCATCACTTATCTTGACAAGCTTATCAATGTCTTTTGGTGCGAGACCTTCAGCCCACTTTCCTGCGGCCATCTTCAAGTTTGTGGCGTACAGGCCATAGGTCTTTTCTATTGTATCCAGTTGCTCCCGTTCTTCAGCGCTAGTTTCAGCAGATCGGTATTCCTTTATATTGTTTTTAGCTCTTTGGTAGGCGGCATCAAATTTGGATAAATACTTGTTCTGCCCGCGTAGAATATAGTTTTTAAAGAGGTGAATAGCTCCTCCATAACCAAACTCTGATTTTAATTGGGAAACCAGTTGCTGCTTGTGTGAGGTTTTTTGAGCAAATGTCATCCATTGTTGATTGATCTGGTCTAGGCGGTTATAGAGAAATACGCTTGAACATCCAGCTAAAACAACAATGATCAGAAATAAAATCAACATTTTTTGTGAGAGTGAAAATGATTTCGTAGTTAGTTGAGTTCCTGTATTCATAGTAGCTCCAAATGTTCTGTGCCTGAATGATGTGGCCGTTGATTGTTTATTTTCAATGAAGGGAGTCAAATAATTCTAGGATACTCTTTTGGTGGGATTTGTCAATTGAAAAGTGCTAATAAAAAGAGCCACATGTGCGGTGGCTCTTAAAAAATACAACCATTTTTTCTCAATAGAGGGTTTTGCTATTCTGTAAGGCAGAGGAGGTGAAAACCATTGTAATATTTAATACTTGCCAAATTCATCATCATCCAGCTGGATTGCTTTCGCTGGTTCCATCTCACCCCAGGAAGTGTTTGTCTTGGGCTGTGGCCTCTGCTGCGGCTGCGCTGTCATTGCCAGCTGCGGGCTAACTGCTGGTG
>Ga0256840_1000466_pt1 | contig 41646 bp, 40 predicted proteins | sample 355202metaG_FD_185969 | JGI IMG/M metagenome (GOLD analysis project Ga0256840, IMG submission 185969) | Hydrothermal vent microbial communities from Mid Atlantic Ridge, Atlantic Ocean - 355-202 | ecosystem: Environmental > Aquatic > Marine > Hydrothermal vents | place: Atlantic Ocean: Mid...
CAAAGAGGGCTCCTAATGTCGGTAAGGTTTTCATGGGGTAACTCCTGTGGTGAAATATGTGTGCCTCGGTGACATCGTAGCGGGTAATGGTGTGTAAAGAATGTAGTCGGGAGAAAATACATGTAACATTACATGTATTTTAAGCGTTTAGAGCTGTGAGAGAAACTCAAGGCTGCGTTGCAGGCTGTTGTCGGGTCTGTAGATCTCTTCAGCAATCAGTATTCCGTTGGTTGTATCAATCCATTGATGTCGGGTGACACTGTCGCTGACGTATTTGATGTGAATGGTGTCAAAGGTTCCACCGGCAACCGTTTTGGTTTCATGCAGTGCGACAATGCTGTAGGCGACGTTTTCGGATGTCGTCTCGCCTGAGGTAGTCATATCGACACGAAAATTCCATGTCTGATTTTCACAGACCTCATGAAACGGTTCGCGCCAATAGGGTGAATAGGTGGTGGTTTTTGAGCTCAGTCCCGTACGTTCCAAAATACGTTTGGTAATATCTTTGTAGTTGCCGTTTGTAGTAAAATTGGTAACGACCGTTTCGACTTTGTTGCTTTCGCCGGAGCGGTACTCTGTGGTAACAGTCGTACCGGCATCTCGGGAGGTTAGGGTATGAACAATATCAAAATAACGGCTGCTGCCTCCGGTATAATACTTGGTATCACGCAGTAGCAATTTTTGTCCTACAGGCTCTTGAGGTAGCGTAATGCATACTGCATCGGTAGCGTTCTCTTCAACGCTGTCGTTATTTTCGGGTTGTGTATCGGCAGTACTAAACGTACCTGAGGGTGCTGTTTGAACGGTGTTGCCGACAATTTTGTAGTCAATATTGAGTTTCTCAGAATATTTAAAAGTACCGTTCTCTCTGACACCGACGAGCTTGTAGGCGGCCTTGTTGCCCGAAGCTAAGACCAGTACCCAGTCAAAGCGTAGCGAGCCGTCTCCGTCAACATCGCCGTTGAGCTGGAACATATACCACGTCGGTGCCGCTGGTCGCGGTGCAGACGATTGGGTATTTACTACTTTCCATCCAAATACACTTTTTGGTGTCGGTGCAACCCCGCGGAGTTGATACACGGTGCCCGATGCACTGGTATACGCCCAATCAAAAGGGTTGTTGTCGCCTTTAGGCGCAAAGTCGTAGGGAGAGAAACTTCCTGAGATGGTATAGTTTGTCTGTTGCTGCAGTGCTTGCTCGACTCTAGAGTCGGCTTGCAGCAGTGTTACGAAAGTACCCGTGACGAGCAACAGCTTGAACATAAGTTTTAGCATCGTAGCATTCCTTTGTTTGAGTGGAGTCATATCGAGCAATTCTACCATAAGATTTTAAAAAGTTTAGTTTGGCGTAATGCGCTTTTAGCTATAATCGCCCTTTAATTTTTCGATTTACATGTAAATGCAAGGAACTCCATTGAGCACGCCATTAGAGAACATCGACGAGATACTTTCACAGCACAAGCTGTCCCATGACGACTATAAGCATATTAAGACAATTTTGGGTCGTGAACCTAATTTGGTAGAAGTAGGTATTTTCTCTGCCATGTGGAGTGAACACTGCAGCTACAAGTCATCTAAAAAACACCTGAGCGGGTTTCCGACGACGGCACCGTGGGTTATTCAAGGACCCGGTGAAAATGCCGGTGTTATTGATATCGGTGACGGTTATGCGGCAGTCTTTAAAATGGAGAGCCACAACCATCCGAGCTTTATTGAACCCTATCAGGGTGCGGCAACGGGTGTCGGCGGTATTATGCGTGACATTTTTACGATGGGAGCGCGACCGGTTGCGAGTCTGAATTCGCTGCGTTTTGGCAATGTACATAATCGTGATGCCGTGAGTGCGCATCAACGTTATTTGGTACGCGGTGTGGTTGAAGGCATCGGCGGGTACGGCAACTGTATGGGTGTGCCGACTGTTGGTGGCGAGATGAGCTTTGACGAGTGTTACAACGGTAATATTTTAGTCAACGCCTTTAATCTCGGTATTGCCAAGAGCGATGAGATCTTTTACGGTAAAGCCGAAGGCGTCGGCAATCCGGTAATCTATGTGGGCTCAAAAACCGGACGTGACGGACTCGGCGGTGCCGTGATGAGCTCGGATTCGTTTACCGAAGCATCAAAGTCACTGCGCCCGACGGTGCAAGTGGGTGATCCGTTTACGGAAAAACTGCTCTTAGAAGCATGTCTGGAGCTTTTCAAGACGGATTATGTCGTCGGTATTCAAGATATGGGTGCCGCAGGCCTTACCTCAAGTTCGTTTGAGATGGCGGGACGCTCGGGAAGCGGTATGATCATGCATTTGGACAAAGTCCCCGCACGAGAAGAGGGAATGACGCCGTATGAATTTATGCTCTCCGAATCACAAGAGCGTATGCTTATTTGTGCCAAAAAAGGGAGCGAGCAGGCAATTATTGAGATTTTCAAGAAATGGGAACTTGATGCCGCCGTCGTCGGAGAAGTAACCGATACGGGACACATGGAACTCTTTTGGCACGGCGAAAAATGTGCCGATATTCCGGTAGATCCGGTCAGTGAAGAGGCACCCGTACTGGATCGCCCGACAGCACGTCCCGCTTATCTGGATACCATTGCTCATGTTCGTATTGATGATTTTTCGGCCGTCTCCAATCAGGAAGCCTTTGAGATGCTCTTTAGCACTATGGAAGTTGTTGACAAAGCCTGGGTATATCGGCAGTATGACTCTATGGTACAGACCAATACCGTTAAAAAAGGCGGAGAGCTTGACGCTTCGGTTATTCGCGTTAAAGAGAATGGCAAAGCGCTGGCGATGAGCAGTGACTGTAATGTTCGCTATTGCTACATTGATCCCAAAGGGGGTGCGGCTGCAGCGGTTATGGAGAGTGGCCGTAATGTAGCGATGAGCGGTGCGCGTCCGCTGGCAGTGACGGATTGTCTCAACTACGGTAATCCGGAAAACCCTGAAGTGATGTGGCAGTTCGCACAAGGATGTTTGGGTATTAAAGAGGCCTGTGCGGCACTTACAACACCGGTGATCGGTGGCAATGTGTCACTCTACAACGAAACCGACGGGATTTCGGTCTTTCCCACACCGTCTATTGCCACGGTCGGGGTTAATGATGATCAGAACAAGGTGCTGATGTCATGCTTTCAAGCAGAGGGAAATTTACTCTATCTCATTGGAGAGAGTCGCAGTGAATTCGGCGGTTCACTCTACATGAAAACGCTCTATAACACGGTAGCGGGAGTGTTGCCTGCTATTGATTATGACAAAGAGCTTGCTTTATGGGATCTGGTCATTGATGCCAACAAAAAAGGACTCTTGGCGGCTGCCAAAGACTGCAGTAGCGGCGGACTTGCCGTTGCCTTGGCAAAAATGGCGGCAACCGGTTCGCTCGGGTGTAATGTTTCCGTAAGATGTGATGATGTACGCGATATTTTTGCTGAAAGTATGTCGCGTGCCATTGTCGAAGTAGCTCCTGAAAATGCGGCGGCATTTGAAGCAATGACGGGTGCTTTGGCATGTCAGCAGATTGGTACGGTCGGCGGAGCGGTATTTACATGTAATGATGTGACTCTGGAGCTAAGCAGCGTGCAAGAGATCTATTTTACAACATTTCAGAAGATTATTGAACAAGATATTTAGGGCAGAAGTGCTGCCATTGTTAATGTTTTGTATAAATTTACATGTAAAAAGCAATACTACTGAAGCTGGAAATTGACCAATGTTCCGCTTAATGATTTTAAAAATGCCTCAAGGGCATCGAGCTGCTCTTTGGAGAGTTCCACGCCGATCTGGTGCTTGCTCATAATTTTAACGGCTTCGCGGAGTTCTGTAACGGCACCGTTGTGAAAATAGGGTGCCGTATCGGCAATATTGCGTAGAATCGGAACGCGAAAGGTACGTTCACCGTTTTTACCCATAAAATCGCCTTTGTTTTCAAAGGGAAAAGGGTGGTACATTTTAAAATTGAGACCAATGTGACTAATATGACGTCCTTTGGTAATTTCGTTAAAGCTTGTCGTGAGGTTAATGATACTGTTATAGTCGCGTAAAGGAAATTTTTGAATGCGTTGCCCGCCGATACTTGATCCAAAATGACACCCTTTGCACCCCATATCAATAAAGAGATTCAATCCGCGTTGCTCTTGTGATGTCAGTGCCGTTTCGTTGCCGTCTAAAAAGTCGTCGTAACGGCTGCGAGTTACCAAAGTTTTTTCATAAGCGGCAATGGCTTTGGTAATCGTATCGAATGTAATGGTTTGCGTTTTGAAGGCATTATAGAAAAGGGGTGCATAGATTGGATTGTTCTTTACGCGCGCTTCGACCAGTTCGGGAGTTGATGCCATTTCAAAGGGGGCCTGCATGGGTCCTTGTGCCTGCTCTTGGAGGGAAGCGGCCCGACCGTCCCAGAAAAAGTGTTTGGAGTAGGCGGTATTTAAGACGGTAGGGCTGTTCAGATGACGGGGGTTTTCAAGATTGCGGTAACCTATTGCCGTCGGTTTTCCGTCATCACCGCCTTTGGTAATATCATGACACGAGGCGCAAGAAAGGCTACGGTCTTTTGAGAGGTTGGCGTCGAAAAAAAGTTTTTTTCCTAAAAGTATTTTGGGAATATTGAGTGGGTTTGTCGGGTCATCTACCTCTGCCTTGAGGGCTTCAAAGGTTGTGGGTATGGAACGCAACCCTTTTTCAAGAGCTTTTTCTCTAAGTGTCTGATCGGCTGTTGCGCCGATAAACAGCATCATCACGAGTAATATCCATTGCATGGGCTCCTCCTTCAGAGCTAAATACTATTTATACCCTCTCTTTGCTTAAGTATTTGTTGAGTTGGTGATGAAAGCTACCATGAGCATTCAATGTTCAAGGGTGCACAGGGGTGTTGCCAGTCTTAAAAGTTCCGCTTCAACAGTTGCCGGTGTCGTTGCAACGTCATGAACATTACGATAGCTAAAGGTGTGGTCGTTATAACAGACGACGCTGTTGTTGTTCCCGTTAAGGAGGGCGTCTATAGCGTAGGTGACAAATCGGTATGCCATCAGTCGGTCGTATACGCTCGGATTACCGCCACGTTGCAGATGGCCGAGTACGTTCAGACGGGTCTCAATACCGACATCGTTGCTGAGCCATGTAGCGATAGCCTCGCGATCATGTGCAATGCCTTCGGAGATAATGATAATAAAATAGTGACGCCCCTCTTGAAGCTGCTGTTTTAAACGTGGCGTTATGCGCTGTAAGTCGTAAGGTATTTCGGGAACAAGGCAGAGTTCGGCTCCTGATGTCAGTGCCGACACCAGTGCCAAATAGCCGCATTCACGCCCCATGGTTTCAATAACAAAAGCTCGATTGAGAGACGCTGCGGTATCGCGGATGGCATCGATGGCAGTGCGTATCATGCCCAATGCCGTATCGACCCCCAGTGTGTAGGCTGTTCCAAAAATGTCGTTATCGATAGTTGCGGGAATGCCGCAACAGGCAATGCGATGCTCTTTGTAAAAGGTATCCATACCGCGAAACGAGCCGTCTCCGCCTAGAACAACCAACATATGAATGTGGCGTTTTTTGAGATTGAGTGCTGCTTGCGTACGGTATTTCGGTAGCATAAAACGTTCCGAGCGGCTTGAGCCGATCACAGTACCGCCTTTATTGAGAATACCTGAGACATCACGGTAGTGTGCTTCGCCGATACGGTCGTCAATGAGTCCCTCATAGCCGTCATAGACAAAATACGGCGTACACGCGTTGGCAATAGCATACTCAACAAAACGTTTTAAAGCGGGATTCATTCCTGATGCATCCCCACCGGAACATACGATGGCAATAGAGCGCATAAGATTCCTTTGAAATTTACATGTATATTGGGATTATACAGTAGCGCGCTATGACTTTCAAACTATTTAAATGATAATGATTCTTATTAAAAGAATCTATTAAGCTAAAATATATTATTATTCTAATAATCATTATTAAAAAGGAACTTCAATGACCCGATTAACCCGCTCTTTAGTAGTAGGTGGTATGATCACCCTAAGTGCTTCTGCGAGTGTCGAAGAGGATATTGCGCAGTTACAAACAGAACTGGAACATTATAAAGAGATGACACAGAGCCTGATTGATGAGGTTTCTGATGTAAAATCAGGGTTTAACTATGCCGTGGTTGATACGACGCAGGCACATTACGGTATGGGAAATGCCGCGTCAAAAGTCTACTATTCAAAGTCGCCGCTTTCCATTGGCGGGTATGGTGAGATGTACTGGGCCAATCCCGATAATGGTGATAATTTTGCCGATGTGTATCGGTTTATTCCCTATATTGGCTACCGTTTCAGCGATCAGATTATTTTAAATACCGAAATAGAGTTTGAACACGGCGGCGATAAGGTAGTGGTTGAATTTCTCTATTTGGATTTTCTGCTCAATACAAACGTGAATATTCGTCTGGGAAACCTGTTGGTTCCTATGGGCTTGATCAACTTGCGACATGAACCGACACTTTTCAATACGGTACAGCGTCCTGAACTGGAGCGGAATTTGATTCCTTCAACATGGAATGAAAATGGTGTGTTGGTGTATGGCAGTGTCGGTGAAAGTGATGTTGAGTATACATTGGGACTGGTCAATGCATTGGATCTGAAATCGGGCAATGAAGCATCGCAGACCCAATGGATACGCAAAGGGCGCATCGGTTCACGAAACAAAGGAGTCATGAATCGCGTGGCCGTTGTCGGACGTTTGGACTATCGCGGCTACAACGGGCTTCTTATCGGTGCTTCGGCATATTATGGCGATGCCGCACAAGGTGCGGTAAGCGGTTCACGAGCATTTATCTATGCCTTGCATGCAAGTTATGAGTCGGGTGCTTTTAAGGCAAAAGGGGTCTATACGGCCACATCAGTCAGTGATGCTGAAGTGTGGAATAATCCTGAAGCGGCTACCAAAGCGCAAGGCTATTATGTCAATGTCGAATATAATGCGTTTGCACCACTTTCAACCTCAATGCGTCTGCCGGTTTTTATTCAGTATGAGGCGTATGATCCGACCCAGAAAACCCTTTCGCCGCAAAATCCCGATAACGAGGTGCGTCATATTAATGTCGGCATCAATTTTTTTCCGCATGAGCAGGTGGTTTTGAAAATGGACTATATGATGACCCGTTACGATAATACGCTCAAAGCGGATGCCAATACCTTTGCTTTGGGTTTGGGTTTTGTCTTTTAGAGGAGCACGGATGGGACATCTATTTATTGGAGTACTGATGGCGGCAGGATGGCTCCATGCGATGCCTCTGATCTCGCCGTTTGATGCAATCAAGCAGAGTTATGGACATAATGGCGTACACATTAGCAAAAAGAATCTTCTGTTAACCAATAAGGAAGCTTTGGCAGTGTCAGCGCTGGCCAAGGTAAGAATGACGAGTAAAATTTACCGTATTTTTAAAGTGAGTGATGCGAACGGCATTCATGCGTTTGGTGTATTAATTACCAAAAAAGTACGCAGTAAAAATGCTGCCGTACTCTATCTGATTGAGCATGACACGGGAATGCTTAAAAGTATTGAAATTGTTGCGTTTAACGAACCTTCGGAATATATTCCCTCGAAAAGATGGTTGCAGCAATTTGACGGAAAAAAATCAGGAGACGTGTTACGTGTGGGTACGAACATTCCCACCATTACGGGTGCCACCATGTCGGCACGGACGTTGACCGACGGGGCACGGTTGGCACTGGCAATTTACGAGATCGTATTACGAGGTAAGCCGTGAAATTTTTAATACATAACGATCTTCATAGCAGATCTTTGATGCGTCTGTTGTTGGCGGGACTTCAGGTGTTTGTACTGCTTTTTTTATTGTTTGATGTTGTGTATAAATCCGAACAGATCGGTTTTTCGTATGAAGATGTCACTACCTATCTGTTTGGCAGTGAAGCACTGTTTATAGACGCCGTTGTATTAAAAGCGCTGTTGGAGATGCTTCATGCCGACACCTTTTTCATTATGATGGTATTACTCACTTTAGGAAGCGTGTATGCACGTATCTGTTCTTCAAAGAGGCGTGCGTTGTATGCAGTACATACGGTGATGATTGCGGCATTTGTTGCCATCATATCGCTATTGGCGGCACGATACATCAGCGAATATTTTATCGGACTGTGGATGGTCGGCTTTTGGCTGTGGCATCTTGGTGCAGCCGGTATGTCATTGGAGATACTGTGGCAGTTGCGACGTTAATGAAAACTATTTATTGCCATGCTATTGTCTATTTTACACTTTTTGGCGTACTCCTTCTTGGAAGCGGTATATGGCTTTGGGGTTTGAAAGCGGGATTTACGGTTGAACAGCTGCAGCAGTACTATTGTGGAAACGATCTGCTCTTTATGCAGGCAAAAAGTACTCAAGGAGTATTGGAAGTGGCACTGCCGCATGCGCTGGGTATGGGACTTTTTATGATGGTCACTGCCCATTTTATGCTTTTTGTGCCACAACGACACCGCAGACAGATCATACGGCTCATTGCAGTGTGGCTTGTCAGCGCCTTGGTAAGCATTACCGCACCCTTTGGCATTGTTTACGGTTGGAGCGGGTTGACAGAAGCCAAACTGGTGGCACTCGTAGTGTTTCAGATACTCGGTTTTTATCTGTTATGGAGGGTGTTCCAGGCCGCATTTACGGATCGCCGTGAATCATTTTAGAGATAATGCCCTCTTTGGTCGTAAATTCATGACGCAATACACCGGCAATGTGCATCACTACAAAGAGAATGAGTGGCTGCATCATCCATTCGTGAAAATCTTTCAGACTCTCGGCGAACGTTTTTGAAATACCTAAAAACTCATGAAAATAGAGTACGGTTCCACTCAGTGCCATGATGAGAATCGTGGCGCAAAGCAGCAGATAGGTTCCGGCTTTAAGCTTTTGCATACCGGTAGTTTTCATGACGGTGATGATAGGGAGTTCTGATTGTTTGGTTACCACCATATAGATGCGAAGTGCTATGGAAATACCTAAAATAACGGCAAAAGTATAGTGCCACTCCCACATGGGTGCGCGGATGGCTTTGGCAACAACTTTAGCACTCTCTGCCGTAATGTCGGTACCCAGTTGTGCCAGCTGGGTCTGAATGATTTCGGCATTGCTGCGCCAGCTTAAAAAGGTCTTACGAAGCAGTACCGTAGCCAGCAGTCCTAAAACCGACAGTGCCATCAAGCCGTGCCAGATGCGATATATCGGGGTGAATTGTTTACTCATTGTAATCTCCTTTGGGGTATGGAATAAGGTAGGTTGAAAGCTGAGCGCTCTGTAGGTGTTCTTTTTGTGTCGTTATGATGACATACGCAAGATCGAGATTGTTTAAAAAACGAATAGCCCGCTCTGTGGGCATGACCGAAGCGGCCGTTGCATAGGCGTCAAGGTCGCTGTTGCTCAATGATGTGGAGACAAGGGTAATCGAGGCAAACGTTTGTTGTGCGCGTTTACGTTTGGGGTCAATAAGATGGTTGTGTGCTACCGTACCGACATAGCGGTTGTAGTTACCGCTTGTTGAGATGGCACTCTGACGATGGCGCGTGCGGTAACGTGTTGTACGTGTCGGATCAAAAGGATTTTGTATGGCAACATCGCATTGGTCGAGACAACGGATGTCGCCTCCGGCGGCAATGACTCCTGAAGTGATATTGTGGTCGCGATACAGCGCGGCAACGGCATCGACTCCAAACCCTTTTCCCATACCGCCTAAATCTAAGGTTATATCAGAAGGTGTGACGGCACGATGCGGTGTTATGTGCACGGCACCGAAGTTGAGCGTAGCACTCTGGAGTGATGCCGAAGTCGGAATCTGTTCATCTGCTCCGAAACGGTAGCGTTTTTTGGTAATGGCGCCGACCGTAATGTCAAAGTACCCCTCTGTTTGCACCCAATAACGCTCAGAGAGTCGCAGTGCGTTGTAGGTGTCAGAACCAATGGAGATATTATGCTCACGGTTAAGCCGATAGATATCGGCACTGCTACGGTAACTTGAGAGTGCGTTTTCTACAGCTTTAAAGCGTTCAAACCCTGCTTCTATCCAGTCAAAGTGATGTGCCGGCAGCGAGATGGTAACAACCGTTCCCATATGGACTTGAGATCGTGAACTGTACTCCTGTGCCGTGAGCGATACAGACAAAGAGATTATCAGTACAACCCATTGAAACACCGGTGACTCCTCAAGATATTTTTACATGTAAATGTATGCATTGGTATCATATCATACTCAATATAATTAAATTAAGAGCCATTGAGAGTCTGTCTAATCAAATAAAGCGTATAATACACAAAAAATTATTGCGGAGTATGCCATGCGTTGGTTGACAGGAGTCATATTGCTTACCGTGACACTGCTGATGGGTCTGCTGTTTACTCCGTTTGGCAATGCTGCGCTTAAGCCGTTGATCGAGTCGCAACTTCAAGAGAGAATCGCTGCACCGGCACGTCTTGAGCAGTTCTCATTAGGGCTGTTTCATTTGAATATGACGCTGCATATTGCTAAAGCGGATCGTATTGTACTGCACGGAGCGTATTCCATTTTCGATCAGAGTGTCGATATGACCTATGCCGTTGATGTACATGACCTTTCGCTCTTCAATGCACTGATGCCGCGCCCACTGCAAGGGCCGTTACAGACAAGCGGCACCATTGTCGGAGAGCGAGATTCTATGGCAGTTCAAGGTCGTGGAAGTTTGATACAAAGCCGTTTTGACTATATCGTGAGTCTGCAAGACTTTGAACCAAAAGGTCTGAATATTCAAGGAGACCTGAAACTGCAAGAGATACTGCATGCAACCATGTTCACACCCGTTGCCGATGCCGATATTGCGCTTCATGCCGATATACAACGGCTCGACCTTAACAGACTTGAACGTTCTACAGGAGAGGCGTTCATAAAAGTTAATGAAGGACGTATCAATACGAAGGCGGTCCGACAAGAGTACAATATGACTCTTGCAGATACCCCTTTTGCGGTTGATATAAATCTTACCATGGCACAAAGCGAGGCAGATATTGTTATGGATGCACGTATTGCCGAGGATTCGAAAATAGCATGTGATACAACATTTCATGCAGCAACACAGAGTGTTGATGGAATGTATCGTATTGACATTAAAGACCTGTCGCTATTGTCTGCAATAGCGGGAATACCGTTGCACGGGCCGTTTCATACCAACGGTACCGTTAAAGGTAATCACAAACAGACAACGATTGAAGGTGATGGCGGTATCGTATCTACACAGGTGCAATACAGCCTTTTTTTAGAAAAGTTTGAAGCCAAGCGGCTAAAACTCAACGGTGATGTAGCCCTGCATGAACTGCTCTATTTGGCGGCACAGCCTATCTATGCCAGAGCTGATATCAATCTTTTAGTCGCCATGAGTAATCTGGAGAAAGAGGCGCTTACGGGTGTGGTGAAAACTCAGGTGAACAGTGGGACGCTCAATAGCGTATTGCTGCAACGAGATTTTAATCTCTCCGTACCGCTAACTACCTTTAAAGCGGAAGCAACCACACAAATTGTAGACTCTGTCGCCTCATCTTCCATCGATATGATCAGTACCATTGCGTCGTTGCAGACACAAGAGACACTTTTTAGTATGAAAGACGGTACGTTTCACAGTGATTATAAAGTCATTGTCGATGATTTGAATGCGTTGCAGTTTGTGACACAACGCCCTTTAAGAGGTGGAGCAACAGTGACGGGTGAAGTGACCTACCGCACCGATCTTGAAGTTACGGCACACAGTGATATTTTAGGCGGTAATATCGATGCGCTTCTTCGCCATAACAAACTCTCGGCAACACTTCAAGAGGGGCGCACTACGGCATTGAGTAACATGTTGATGTTACCGAATGTATTTGCCTCAACAATAAACGCAACGCTGGATTATAATCTATTGAGTAACAAAGGGAGACTGGCGGCACGGCTTGCAGAGGGAAAAATTCAGCCGAATGTATTGACACGGATGTTGCAGCGGGCAACACGCTTTGATCTTACCCAAGAGGTGTATGAGATGACGGAACTCAATAGTACCATCGACAATCAGGTGGTGACGTCGAATCTCTCGATGCACAGTCGATTGACTACTATTAAAGCGCGCGATGCCGTACTCAATTTACGACGTAATCGTATTGATGCTACACTCGATATGATACTAGAGCACTATCGGATTCCCGTAACGGTTCATGGAGATATCGATGCACCGCATATTGGCATGGATGCCAATAAAATGTTTCAAGATGAGGGCAAAGAGAGACTTAAAGAGCTGATTGACACCAAGCTTGACGATGCGCTGTCACCGGAAGCAAAGGCACTGTTAAAAGGTTTGTTGCACTAGTGGCGTTACTGTTTTTGGAGATGCTGAATATAGACTTGAAGATTCTCTTCGAGCATATGTTCGTAATCTTTTAAAAGCGCATTTTTGACAATCTCTTTGTCGCGAGAAAGATCACTGGCGGCAATAGAGGCTTCAAAGGCACTAAAACGCGTTGCGGCATAACGAAAGGCAGTGCCTACTTTTTCGGTAGAGTACTCCTCATGTTGTGCAAGTGTGTTGGCAAGATCAATAAATTTGTCGGCCAAAGTGTAGAGTGTGTCGATATCGAGCGGTTCATTAGTGTCGTGACTCACGGTTGTCCTTTAAAGCGTTTACGATATTCTACACTATAAAGTTACTGCTATGTAAATGTTTCATAGGCAGCTAAACTCTTTTTCGGTAAAATCTTCTCTAAAATTGTGTTAAGGAACGGAATGAAACGCGCCCTTTTAAGTGTGAGTGATAAAAGTAATATTGTAGAGTTTGCTTCGGCTCTGGTTCGCAACGGATTTGAGATTGTCTCAACCGGAGGCACCTATACAACAGTTTGTAATGCCGGTATTGCGGCTATAGAGATGAATGAGGTAACGCAGTTTCCTGAAATACTCGACGGTCGGGTAAAAACATTGAATCCCTATGTTCATGGCGGTATTTTGTACCGTCGTGATCTCCAGACACATTGCGATACGGTAAGTGAACACGGTATCGTCGGTATTGATCTGGTTTGTGTCAATCTTTACCCCTTCCAAGCGACAATTGCACGTACGGAGGATTTTGACGAAATTATTGAAAATATCGATATCGGCGGTCCGGCGATGGTACGATCGGCTGCTAAGAATTTTCAAGATGTGCTTATTGTTACCGATACCGATGATTACGATCGTGTGATTCAGGCAATTGAAAATCGTCAGGATTCGTTCGAATTTCGACGTGATTTAATGATTAAAGCATATGAACACACAGCTGCCTACGACAGTATGATTGCCAACTATATGAACCGTCGTTTCAATGAAGGAATGGGAAAAACACAGTTTATTGTCGGTCACAAGGTGATGGATACGCGGTACGGTGAAAATCCGCATCAAAAAGGAGCGTTGTATGAGTTTGACAATTTCTTTAGCAGACATTTTAAAACGCTTAAAGGCGAGGCGAGTTTTAACAATTTGGGCGACATCAACGGAGCGGTAAAAATTGCGGCAGCTTTTGGTGACAGTCGTGCCGTCTGCATTGTCAAACACGGGAACCCTTGCGGTTTTGCCATTCGTGACAATTTGCTTGATGCTTATACCGAGGCGTTGAAATGTGACCCTGTTTCAGCATTTGGCGGGGTAGTGGCGCTTAACGGTACGGTTGATGCCGCATTGGCGGCGAAGATGAATGAGATGTTCTTAGAGGTTGTTATTGCCGGACGTATTACGACAGAAGCACAGGAGATTTTTGCTACGAAAAAACGTCTGAAACTCTTTGAATATGGCAGCGATCATATTGTTTTGTCGCATGATACTAAAGATTTTAAACATATTGACGGCGGCTTTGTTTTTCAAGATGCCGATTGTATCGGTGAGCAAGAAGTTGCCAATGCCACATTGGTGAGTCATCACCGTGCATCGGACCAAGAGCGCAGCGATGCCGAAATTGCCTATAAGGTGGCAGCACTGACAAAATCCAACTGTGTCGTCTATGTGAAAGAGGGTGCTATGGTGGCTGTGGGCATGGGGATGACATCTCGTGTAGATGCGGCCCGATGTGCGTTAAAAAAAGCAGAAGAGATGGGACTCGACGTCAGCGGTTCGGCACTGGCATCGGAAGCTTTTTTTCCGTTTCGCGACTCTATTGACGCGGCGGCTGCCGCCGGTGTGACAACGGTGATTGAGCCGGGAGGTTCCATGCGTGACGATGAGGTGATTGCAGCAGCCAATGAGCATGGTATGGCACTCTATTTTTCTGGTGTACGTCACTTTTTACACTAAATATTATTGGTACATTGTACCGTTTGGAAGGGTTCATAGATGCAATACAAAGGGCATGCCTATTTTATTTTTGATGAAAACTCTCGAAGCATAACGGAACAGATAGAAAACAATGCGTACGGCACACGCATTAGTGCCTTGCATGTCAACTATTTTTTAGAACATGTTGATACACTCGCCGTCGATATAAAGCATCTTGTGCTCAGTGTCGCATCTGAAAGAATTAGCGAACTGCTGGCTGTAGCATATCGTTACGGCTTCTCTGTGGGCATTGTACCGATGCCTTCGCAAAAAGTACTCATTAAAAATCTTTATTGCGACAGTGATGTTGCCAAAAATATTGAGCTGGCACTTCGTGAAGAGAGCATTGCTATTGATGCAGTGGAGATCAACGGAGAATTCATCTACTCACAGGGTATTATCGGCAGGGCACCGCTGATCGGCAGAGCATCGACACGGACACGGCACTCTTTATGGCAAAGTATAGTCTATGCCGTTAAAGAGTTTTTCACGATTGAGCTGCAGGAGTTTGAGATTATTACGGAAAACGGGCGAGTGGTTACAACGGCCGGAAGCGGGGTAGTGATTTTAAACCATACGCGCAGCGGATTGTTGTCACGGATCTTTAATTTTGATCAGTCGGTGCGTGACGGAGAGATTACGGCAGTGATCATTTCACCATTTTCTATTATGGAGTATATACGGCTGTTGCTGTCCATTTTTTACAGCTCTAAAAACGATCGGGTATTGCCGCATGCCATTGGATACATTAAAACAAAAAGTCTGAATATTACGGCCAGCCGCAGCACCCGACTCTATTTTGATAACGGCAAAAGTATGGAGTTGCCTATTACATGTAAAATTCTTCCCGATGCACTGCTCTTTAATGCCAGCGAGGAGTTTTGGCGTCATAACGAGAAGAAGAACAGTGCTAAAGAGACCGTTAAAATTGACAATCTTCCCGATAAAAACGAAGCGCAAAAATATGTGGGTAAACACATTCCTTTTTTTACGTATGCATCAGAAGAGCGTTTTCGCGACCTGTTTCAGATGTTGCGCGTCGATGCAAAAGTGAATCAAAGCTACCTTTATTTAATGATATTAAGTACGTTGTTAGCATCAATCGGACTGTTTGCCTCGAGTGCTGCGGTTATTATTGGGGCCATGCTTATTGCCCCGCTGATGACACCGATTGTATCGCTTTCCATGGGACTGTTGCGGGCTGAGTCCGATATGATTCAAAACTCTCTCATTAAAATTGCTGTAGGTATTGTTTTGGCATTGGGAGCGTCATCGCTAGTGGGCATACTTATACCCTATTCGGAGCTGACTTCTGAGATGAAAGCCCGTATTGATCCGACACTGCTGGACTTGAGTGTTGCTATTGTCTCCGGTGTTGCCGCAGCCTATTCCAAATCGTTTAAAGAGATTATGCAGAGCTTGGCGGGTGTGGCGATTGCCGTTGCTTTGGTACCGCCTCTGGCAACAGCCGGTATTGGATTGGGGCAAGGGAATATGGCAATGTTCAACGGTGCCTTTTTACTTTTTTTTACCAATCTGGTCGGCATTACAATTGCCGCGGTAGTGACGTTTCAGCTTTTAGGATTTTCCAATGTGGTTAAAAGTAAAAAAAGTGTAATGTTTGTTTTTGTTTTATTGTTGGCTATCAGTATACCGCTCTACTTCTCTTACGATAAAATGTTACAAAAACATCAAATAACACAGCAGTTGAAAGCACGGCATTTTCAAATTCACGGTAAAGAGATTGTTATCGGCAATGCAACGGCTCAGATTCATGGAACGGTTCGGGAAATTGAGCTGAAACTACGGGTGCGAGAATCGTTAGACCGCCATGATTTAAAGCAGTTAAAAGAGAAAATACACCAACTTTTCGGTGAGGACCTGATTATAAAGGCAACGGTAGAGTATCTACTGTAAGCATGTTACAAAATATTACAAAATTAATTTTGTGTAATATTTTTCGGTTTATTAAGGAAGTGTTAAAGCATAATAATGTTATAGTTTAAAGCTATTAAAAAGCTGAGCAAACAGGCAAAACAAAAGATCGTTTGGTTTTTTAGTAAGTATCTTTCTTGATAAGGGGTATTTTGATGAGAGAAAAAATACTTGTAGTATTTATGGCTCTTGGGCTAAGTTTTGGCATGCTTCATGCAACCGAGGCTTGTTCAGAAATTGAAGTCATGGCAGTTCAAGAGACACTGCAAAGTTACAGCGCTTCTGAAAGCGAAACGGTGGAGGTAGTGATTCATAATCCGGACTATTGTCTGTCAACCATTACCGATATTTCACTAAGTGATTCGGAAAACTTTGAGCTCGATCTTGATTTTGGTGCAGTTCCATGCGGTAGTGATGAGTTTTCTATGCGCGGATATCAGTTTTGTACAGTTGGTGTAACATTTAAACCGACAACGTCTGACGGTGATTTTGAGACGGATGTACAAGTCAGTACGACATCAACGCCGGTAGCCTGTGCTACGGTTGAAGGTGAAGTAGTTGTATGTGATGAATGCAATAGCGATGATGATGACGACAATGATGACAGCGACGGCTCTTGTGGACATGGCGGACATGGTCATCATGGTGGAAACTGTGGACATGGCGGACATGGCGGTCACGGTGGACATGGAAAATGTGGCATCGACCGTGATGATGATCGTACGGCATGCTCCCATCGACATAACCGCTGGTGTGGTTACAATGAAGATGACAACGATGACAATGACAATGGACACACGTGTCCACCTTTGGATCCTGTCAAAAAGCTCATGGATTCCGATGCAAGAAACTACATTAATTGTCTGAACCTGATCAATCCGGTCGGAACATCGGTAGTCGAAGTATATGATGATATTGTCTACTTCAATGACTATAATGAAAAAGAGGTAGGTCTTGCAACATTTTCATTGGATGATGTTGTTGATTTTCCATCAATGTTAACCTTTACGGCAACTATTGAAGAAGGGCTCTTTATGCCGCGAATGAGCGGTGACGACGGACAGTACATGACGACTGACGTTAAAGTAACGAAGCAATACGGATTTATGTTTCCGAATGACTTTGACTTAACCGAGTTGAATTTCACGACATGGGGACGTTCGTTTACAGGTTCTATTGAAGATCTTTCCGTTACGGAAGTAACCAATGAGAATCTTCTTGACTAAATAGTTCTTGCGAGAGAAAAACATAAAACTCCTAAATCTGGGCTCGCCCCAGATTTAATAACTGCTTCACGAGGCATGAATAGGTTGATTGACACACACTCAACTTTTATGCTATAATCTGCATTAAATATCAAACAATTATTAGGAAACAACATTATGAGTAACAGTTTATATGAGACACTGGGTATCAGCTCGAATGCCAGTGAAGCAGAGATAAAAAAAGCATATCGTAAATTAGCACGGCAATATCATCCTGATGTCAATAAAGAAGCCGGTGCCGAAGAAAAATTTAAAGAGGTTAATGCCGCTTATGAAGTATTAAGCGACAAAGAGAAACGAGCAAAGTACGATCAATACGGCGATGCAATGTTCGGCGGTCAGAATTTTCATGATTTTGCACAAGGTCAAGGTGCCGGTGTTGACTTGGATGAGATATTACGCAATATTTTTGGCGGCGGCGGTTTTAGCAGTGGCGGTTTTAGCAGTTCGGGAGGCTTCAGCGGCAGCTTTGGCGGCGGCGGTTTTTCATCTCAACAGAGTATGAATCTTGATGTCGAGGCCAATGTAACCATTCCGTTTCATGTAGCAGCATTGGGCGGTAAACATTCGGTTTCGCTGCAAGGAGAGAGTTTCGACATTAAAATTCCCGCCGGTATTAAAGCCGGTGAAAAGCTTCGTGTTCGCGGAAAAGGCAAATCTGCAGGTTCGCAAAGCGGTGATCTTTATCTTAAAATACATGTAGCTCCAAGCAGTGAGTACGAACGTGAAGGTGATGACCTTATTAAAAACTTTGACGTCTCTCTTCATGATGCGCTTTTTGGCGGTAAAGTCGCCATTGACACGTTGGAAAAAGAGATTAAACTGAAGATTCCTGAAAATACAAAGAACGGACAACGTTTTCGTGTGAAAGGGATGGGAGTAAAAAATCGTAAAAGTGCTCAACGGGGGGACCTCTATTTGCAGGCTAACGTTGTTTTGCCTAAAGTTAGTGATTTAGATGACGATCTTGTCGATATGATGAAAAAGAAACTTCCAAAGGAGTAGGGCATGCACCATTATGATGAACCGGTTTATCTTATTAGTATTGTCGCTAAGATTCTCGATATTCATCCGCAGACGCTGCGCCAGTATGAACGGGAGAATCTTATTACTCCGTCACGTTCCAATGGGAGAATCCGTCTCTATTCGCAACGCGATATTGACAAAATCAAGATGATTTTGCGGTTGACACGGGAGTTGGGTGTCAATCTTGCGGGTGTTGATATTGCCATTCGGCTTAAAGAGCAAATTGAGGTGATGGAGCAAGAGATTGCCGAGTTGCGCCATACCATTGCCAGAATGCAAAACGGCAGCAGTGTACCTCCGGAAAAGTCATTGGTGACGAAACGCAGCGTTTATGAGATGATTATTTTTGAGGATGAGTAATTACTCCTTGGAGCGTTGAATGACGGCACCTAACGCCTTCAGTTTGCTCTCAAGTTTTTCATAACCCCTGTCGAGATGATAGATACGGTGAATATCGGTTTCACCGTCAGCTATAAGCGCCGCTAAAACGAGGGCGCTTGATGCTCTTAAATCAGTGGCCATAACATCGCTTCCTGAAATTTTTGAAGGACCGGTAATGGTTGCAATATGTCCGCTAAGTTTAATATCTGCACCCAAACGCTGGAGCTCACTGACATGCATAAAACGGTTTTCAAATAATCGCTCTTCGATAGTGGAGGTCCCCTCAGCCTGGGTACACAGTGCCATAAATTGTGCTTGCATGTCGGTAGGAAATCCCGGGTACTCTTGCGTAACGATATTGACGGCTTTTACTTGTTGTGCCGGGTGAATGGTAATGGAGTGTTCGTTAATATCACAATGAAACCCCATCTCTTCAAGCTTGGCAATAACGGTCTCTAAATGTTTGGGTTCTACATGAGTCAGCGTAATTGTGGAGTTTGTAATGGCTCCGGCGCACAGGTAAGTTCCCGCTTCTATTCGATCGGGAATCACATCAAACGGAGCAATATCGATGAGGGTTCCGTTATTGCCGTGAATGGTTAAGTCGGCACTGCCGATTCCTTCAATAGCAATACCGCTGTGTTGCAGGACTTCACACAATTGTACCACTTCCGGTTCACGTGCGGCATTGGTAATGGTTGTTGTACCGCGTGCCAGTGCCGCTGCCATGACAATATTGGCCGTTCCCGTAACGGTGATTTTGTCAAAGACAATGGAAGCACCGCTGAGTCCTTCGGGTGCTTCTGCCAGAACATAACCACTCTTAATGGTTATGATTGCTCCCATTTTTTCCAAGGCTTTTAAGTGTAAATCTATGGGACGTTGGCCAATGGCGCACCCTCCCGGAAGCGAGACTTCACAGTGCCCAAAACGTGTCAGAAGCGGTCCTAAAACCAGTATGGAGGCACGCATGGTTTTGACAATATCATAGTTGGCTTTGGTGTCGGTTAGCGAGCCGGTATTAATAGTGATACGATGCTCGTTAAAGCTACATTCGGCGCCTAGGTTCTGCAGTAATTTTAAGAGTGTTTTGATGTCGACAACTTCAGGAACGTTGCCTATGGAAACGGTATTTTTTGAAAGCAGTGTCATTGCAATGAGTGGTAATGAAGCATTTTTAGCTCCGGAGATGGCAACGCTTCCGTGAAGCGGTGCGTGACCGTGTAGTTTCAAATAGTCCATGAGTCCCCTAATCGTTAAAGTGTGACATTATAATCTAGCAATGATTAATTTTTACAATGCTCCTCACACCTCGTCACATCGAGGCTGACGCTGCATTTCGAATATGATCAATATTGAGAGACTGCTTGCAGATGACACGTTTTCCACGTGACGTTTTGTCAATACGCTCTACAATTTGAATATCAAAATCGATAGCGCCTTGCAGTAGGGCATTCATGCCCGCAGCTATGGCGTGCGCATCAATATGGTGACCTTCAAGTAAGACAGTGACTTTTCCCGGATCGCTTTGAATGTACTGAATGGCATGAATGTTGTCTGAAGCCAGTTGCGCACCTTCGGAGGTTGTAGTAGCTGATGTCATCGAAGTAATGGAGATGAGTCGAAGATCATGTGTGACCAAAAAGTCTTGTGTACGCCCTTCAATATTTTCAACAGTGTTGACAATGTCACAATTGGGGTAGTACTCAATATCACCGGTCGCACGGTCCGAGGTCTGATAGTTGATAAAGGGCATCACGAAATTATCAAAGCTGGTGGTCACGATCTCTTCATCAATAATACGCGCCATGCCGTAAGATGATAAAAAGCGGTAGAAGCCGTCATTGATCTTAAAAGCAATGGCATTGCGTTCGGTGTGACCGTAGTGGGTGAGTACATCCGCCTTGAAATGATCTTGAATCATTTGGAGTTCATGGGGGTAGAGCGTCTCTGATGCTACTACGATACCTTGGAGTTTAAGCGGGGGTAAGCCATATTTTACTGACTGTTTGACAAAACTCAAAACGGCACTGGGGTAACCGAAAAAAAATTTGGGTTTAAACTTTTTGGCTTTTTTATAGATACGGGGGAACGCATCGGAATTCATATAGCTGCCGCACAGAAAAAAATAGTTGTCGACCGGTTCATATTCCCAAAAGATGTTTTTGTGAGGCTTGAATACTTCACGACCCCGTGAGAGTAGCGAACGATCGCGATAGTTGTAGCCGATTTGTGAAAAAATATAGTTGTTGTAAGCCTTCTCTTTGGCTCTGCTGGAGCTTGGAAGCAGATATTTTGTAGGGGTAGAAAGTGATCCGCCCGAATAGTAGGCAACCGGTTTTTCAATGCTGTCGGTATAAAGACGCTCAAGATGGGTCTTAATGGTCTGTTTGTTTAAAGCGGGAAAACGCGCAATATCGTCAAGTGATTTAAATGCTGTCGCATCGATGCCGTGTTCGAGAAACAGATGACGGTAATAGGGAATATGCTCTTGGGCAAAAAGCAGGGTCTCTTGTGTTTTGTTATATAGAAAATCCAACTGAAACTGTGTGTCGGCCTCTTCAAATCGGCGTAAGAGTATTTCATGTACAGTATAGTGTTTTCCAAAGCGAACCGAAAGGGGAATATTGCCGTACAGGGAACCTAAAAAGGTTTTTAGAGATTGCGGAAAACTGTAATAGACCTCTTTATAATTGTGCAATACCTCTTCAAACGTCACTAAAAAAACCTTTATCTGTGATTGAAGACGATTATATACTAAAAGAAATTAAGGTGATATAAAATTCTTTACTAAAAATATCATGAGTACTCCTTTCTAAGAGATAACGGAAAACTGCTATAATACATGTAAATTATGTAAAGGGGAGTTGTTGAGTTCTGCGCTGGATCGACTGAAACATCTTACGGCTAAAATAACGAGTTATGAGCTTGCTCGCAAAGAGAATTTAAAAGCCTTAGAAGCGTTATATGAAAAACTGCATATTAATGAAAAAGTAGCTACTTTTCAAGACCTTTTCGCCTTTAAGGCGATGAATCTTTCGGGCCTCTCGCTTCAGAGTGAGAATCTGGGTGCCATTAAAGAGAAAAAATATGTTCAAATTATTGCCATTACTTACGATAATACCAGTAAAGTAAAAAACAAAAACAGCTCGTTAGGCTATTTTGGACGTTCCGAGAAAATTGATGTAACGCTAAAAAACGAGATTGTCGCTTTTGTTCTGCGGTGGCGTTTTGAAAAAAGTTTTATGACGCTGGAACATTACCATGATATGATCAATACGCTCAAAGCGTAACCGAATGAAACGTGCGTTTTTTTTAATATGGTTGCGCTGGGCGGTGTGGGTAACTCTCTTTAGTATCAGTGGCGCCATGTTGATAGCTTTTGGTATGACGTTAGTACTCTATCTTGTTAAAGGAGCGGTACCGCTAGAGGGTGAAGTGCTTGATGCGTTAGGCAGTATTGCACGATTTTGGTTTGGTGTGAGTTGGAGTATCACTTTGCCTTTAGGTACTTTTTTAGGTATGAAACAGCTGTTTGCCCGATGTTACTCAGGGTACAGGTTGCAGCTTTTTACATGTAATTTGGAACGTGTTGAAAAGGTACACTATAATCATCTTGTTAAAGCATGGCGTAAATGGCTCTTTTTTACCGTTTGGGGCGTTGCCGTCTGTGTCTTGGTGGTTACGGCGTTACAAATGGCAGTGCAGGGGCAGATAGACATTACGTTGTGGTTTCACAGCGATACACTGTATGGTTTCGTGATGTTCTCGTCATGGGCGACACTCTCTTTAATGGTGCGACGATGCCCTTCAATGGTCTTGGAACAATGTTAGTTTTTTTAGATGTTGAGACAACGGGTCTTGCCGATACCGATCGTATTTGTGCACTGGGTGCTATTGCACGAACCGATATGACCGTATCCGTGTGCAATGAACTGATTCATCCGCAGCAAAAAATTCGACCCGACGCGATGATGATCCACCATATTACTAACGAAGCGGTCACAGAAAAACCTTTTTTTAGAGCCTCTTTTGCATGGACATGGTTGCAGGAGCGTAATCAGAAACGCCATATTATGGTTGTACATAATAGCCGTTTTGAGATGGAGATGCTGCAAAAAGAGGGGTTTGTATGGCAAGGCGATGTCATTGATACGCTCAAATGCGTTCGTCATCTTATTCCCGAATGCGAGCAGTTCTCATTGCAGTTTCTACGGTATGAACTACAGTTGTATAAGCATGAGAGCGCATTGGCGGAATCTTTAGGAGTTGCCATTCGACCGCACAGCGCTTTAAGCGATGCGTTACATGTGGCGATGCTCTATACATATTTAAAAGATCTGGCTGATGATGCTACGCTACTTACCCTCTCCAATACGCCTGCTTTAATACAAAAATTCCATTTTGGAAAATACAAGGGACGTTATATTGAGGAGGTTGCAATGCACGACAGAGGGTATTTAGAGTGGCTCTTGCAGCAGCTGGATACGAATGATGAGGATCTGCACTACAGTATCGGTTACTATCTGTCGCTATTGTAGTATAATGCAGAAGATTTTTTTAAGGAGACGGGTCATTATGCCGAAACGACAAGGATTGTGCTTACTGTTTCTGTTGTGCCTCACGCTAACACCGCTGTTTGCCAATGATCTTGTTGATGACTTTATTGTCAAACAGATTGCGACCGAGAAGAAATTTTTAGATCAAAATTTAAGTAATGATGTCATTGAGAAACTTATTGACAATCAGCATCATGCCTATAAAAACTTCTTTTTAGCGCTAATCTCTAACAAAGAGGCAGCGGGCGGTTACACTGACACGTATGCCGATAAGATAGCCGTACTGCAACGGCGTATGCTCATTAATCAACAACGCAACAATACCCGAGCATACCAAAGAGATGCTATTAAAGTGGCTACTTACAGGCTTTTAAGTAATATTCGTAAAACAATTTATGAGGTCGTCAAAGCGACGCAGTATGAAGATGAAAAAACATTTTACGATGCCATAGATACCATCATCGCCCGCCGGCACCATAATGAAAACCTTCTTGATATGCAAGCCTACAAAAAGCTGCAACAAAACGCTTCTTCAAGTGAGATTATCAAAAAAATTCGTGATAATCTTGTTGAGTATGAAGCAGTATTGAATGTGAACAATACGTTGAGTTCCGAATTGGTACGCTACAAAAAAACCATGTATGATGCTCTTAGACTTTCATCCTTTGGTCTGATCTCGTTGGGGTATCAGATTAATAGCAGTGCTTTCGCAGAGCTGGTGAACGATTATATTGCATGGAGTGGGCTTAACAGCGCCAAGTTGGTGTTTATTGTAGTCATATTGCTGACAGCGTATTTACTTAGAAAAATCATTGTTATACTGAGTAGAGCCGTGTTAAAACGATTTTTTTACCGTTCTACCGATATTGCCTATATTGTGCAACGTCTCTCCGGAGTGTTGAGTTTGTTGATGCTTGTGATTACGCTTGACATTATTGTTGAGATTTATGCCGGATTTTCCGAAGTACTTTGGTTGCAGAGAGCTTTTAGCGTTCTGTATACGGTACTTATTACCTATCTGGTCTATCGTCTGTTAAACGCGGTAGCCAGTGTTAAAATGGAGCACTTTCGACGTTCACAGTATCTGCGTCATGAAGTGATTAATTTAGCGCTTCGCGTTACTAACGTTATTATCTATTTTATTGGTTTTATTGTTATTTTAAAACTTTTTGATGTCGATTTAAGTGCTATTCTTTCCGGTTTGGGTATTGGGGGATTTGCCGTTGCCTTTGCAGCAAAAGATACGATTGCCAACTTTTTTGGTTCGGTCTCTATTTTAATGGGCGATCTGTTTGAGCAGGGTGATTGGATCGAAGTCGACGGCTATGAAGGTACGGTCGTGGAAATTGGTCTGCGTGCCACGACCATTCGAACATTTGATAACGCCATGATTGCCATTCCGAACTTTAAACTTGCAGACAACGGATTGAAAAACTGGAGTAAACGCCAATTGGGACGCCGCATTAAGATGCATATCGGCGTGACGTACGAGTCCGATTTCGAAGATATTAAAAAAGCAGTGCATGACATTCGTCAGATGCTTATTGACCATGAAGGCATCTCCAATACGAATGAAGAGATATCGCATGCAGAGCGGTATGCCAAGTTGGTTTCCAAAGAAGACTACAAAGGCATTAAACGCAATATTTTAGTCTATATGGACCGTTTTTCCGATTCGAGCATCGATATCTTAGTCTACTGTTTTAGCAAGTCAGTGGTCTGGAATGAGTGGTTGGCCGTTAAAGAAGATGTTATGTATAAGATTGCTACAATTTTGCAACAGCATCATTTGAGCTTTGCCTACCCGGCTATGGCAATACACTATATTAAAAATGAGGATGAAAAATGAAGGTTGCCGTTGAGTGTACGTCGCCGCTGCTTCAGAAGTCGTTAGAGATCTTTTTGAAACCTTACCTGAGTTCTATTAAGCAGTGTGATGTCGTACTTCGTGACTATAAAGTACGCGACGACAAATACTGTAGTCTTTATGTTGCTTCAAGTGATGATGCCGATATTAAAAAGCCTTTTTCCGAGGCAGAGCTTAAACGTGTTTTGCATCAAGCACTGCAACATGACGAGCAGCGTACACGTAAAGATGCCGGCTTGGCAGAAGCTGTTACGACACGCTCTAGTAATGATATGCGGCACGCTTACAAGCAGTTAGAAGCACATATAGAGGCATTGACACAAGAGTATCAAAACAATATCTTAAAAGCAGTCAAAGCATTTTATGACACCAAAAACCTTTAGTAAAAAAATTATTGCCGGAAGATTTAAAGGCAGGCATCTTGCACTCCCTTCAAAAACGACGACACGCAGTTCCAAAAGTATTGTGCTCGAATCACTTTTTAATACGTTACAGTTTGATATTGTCAATGCTACTTTTGTGGAGGTTTTTAGCGGTAGCGGTTCGGTGGGTCTGGAGGCGTTAAGTCGCGGTGCATCGCATCTGCTGTTTATGGAGCAAGATCCTGAAGCGTTGCGGATATTGCAACACAATATTAACCAAACGGATCCTGGCAGATGTGAGGTGTTTCGCGGCGACAGTTTTACGACAATTGCTCAGGTTATCTCTCGTTTGCGCCATTCCGATGAAAAAGCCTACTTCTACATTGATCCGCCATTTTCGTATCGGGAGGGGATGGAGCATATTTATGAGAAGACGGTGACGCTCATAGCGACCCTGCCTCAAGAGCAAACACAAATGATTATTGTGGAACATATGACAAAGCTGACTATGGAGATGACCATTGGTCCGTATACGAAACAGAAGGTCAAGCGCTTTGGAAAAACCAGTTTAAGCTACTACATGTAAATTTGGAACGCTGTTTGCTTTGACAGCCTTATAAAGGTGATATCATGAAGTGGATACTGTTTCTTGTTTTGATGTTCGGTTTAAATGCAGAAGCAACCAAAGTGGGCGAAGTTGCTAATATTGTCGGCGTTCGTGACAATCAACTTATCGGCTATTCGCTTGTCGTCGGGTTGAAAAAAACAGGGGACGGCACCACGTCGAAGTTTACGTTACAGTCAATTTCAAACATGCTTAAAGCCATGAATATTGATATGAATCCGGTTGACATTAAGTCTAAAAATGTTGCTGCCGTGGTGGTTACCGCCAAATTGAAGCCTTTTGCGCATCAAGGCGATAAGATTCATGTAGTCGTTTCTTCTATTGGCGATGCAAAATCGTTAGAGGGCGGTACGCTGCTTATGACCCCGCTTAAGGGAGTGGACGGTAAAATCTATGCATTGGCGCAAGGTCCCGTGAGTATTGGCGGAAAAAATATACGCGGTGCCGGTTCAGAGTCACACCCGACCGCAGGCGTAGTCTATAACGGTGCTTTGGTAGAACGTGAGATTAGCCAGAATCTGTACGCGCGCAATGCGGTGACGCTCTCTTTAAAAGAGTCCAGTTTTGCCAATGCGGTGGCCATTCAAAACGTACTCAATGATTTTTATAACACTAACGTTGCCACGGCAACCGACTCACGAACCGTTAAGCTGAAACGCCCGGAACAGGTCTCCATGGTAGAGTTTTTGGCACAGGTGCAGTCAATGTCTATTGTCTATGAGCAGCAACAAAAAATTATTATCAATGAACGTACGGGTACGGTAGTCTCCGGAGTGGATATCGGTATTAAGCCCATTGTGATTACCCATGGCGATATTACCATTAAAATTAAAGAGCTTTCTCAAATGCGCACGCCCAAAGGCGGTGTCGGCATTGATGCCGATTTGGTTGTAGGGATGAACGAGAATGAACTTTATACCAAAGAGGGAACAACAACGGTTGCTAACGTAACCCGTTCGTTACAAAAACTCGGTGCGACACCCAAAGATATTATTGCCATTTTACAGGCCATGAAAAGTGCCGGAGCCATTGCGGCCGACTTGGAGATTATTTAATGAAAAATTTACATGTAAATGCAGCATTGGTCAATCAGCACAAGATACCGACGCTTCACGAAGGTATGGACAGAGGGGCTCTTAAAGAGAAGACGGATGCTTTTGAAGCTATTATTGTGAAAATGTTACTTGACAATGCCATGAAGGACGACAAAGACATTTTTTCCGCTCAAAGTGATCCCGGAAATAAGATTTATAAATCGATGTATCGTGATGAACTTTCCAAAGCAAGTGCTGGTAGTTTTGGTTTTTCTGAAATGCTGTTTGACCATTTGAGTGAAAAAATTTAAGTTTTTTGCTATAGTGTCGATGTAGCATGTAGAACATCATAAATAGTAGAGAGTTCAGTCAAAGGAAAATTAGATGGTTTCGAATAATGTAAGCAATATTTCGGTACGAAATGCGTACCAAAGCAGTGATATGAAGCCTCGCGTACAAGAGGAGGCAGCACCCATTTCACAGCCAAAAGATATAAATAAAGTCGAGGCGCTTAAAGCGTCTATTGAAAAAGGTGATTATAAAATTGACCTGGATGCGGTTGCCAATAAGATAGCCGACGAGTTAATTTAAATATTTTTTATAACATCTGGAATGATGTTTATGTAGTAGTCAAGGAGTTTATGATGCTTGCTTTTCATTTAGAAAGTGCGCTGAAAGATCTGAATGATCTTATTGCCATGTCGCAACAGGATATTGAAGATATCAAACAGGCACGCCATGACGCTCAGTTCGAACGCATCGGTCTGAAAGAAGATGCAATCAAAAGTTTTGAACATCGTAAGTCGATGATTGACCATGAAATTTCCAAATTGATGCGTCGGCATCCTGAGAGTGATATGGCAACACTCTTAGACGATGAACAGCAAGCATCACTGCAGCAGTTAAAAAGCAAATTGGCAGAGCTTAGCGATGTCAATAAAAAATATGCCAAAATGGTGCTGAGTGTCGGAACTTTTTATAATGCTCTTTTAGAACGTGTCATTCCTACCGAAATGGAAGGATATGACCGTGTCACCTCTAAAGATGCATCGTTTTTAAAAGTAAGGGTATAGCATGTCACTGTTTAATACATTAAATATTGGGTATAGCGGGCTCAATGCTTCGCAAGCCAATGTTAAAACTACCAGTCACAATATTGCCAATGCCGAAACTGAGGGGTATACGCGGCAACGTATTGTCACTGCCGCATCAACACCGCTTGAACATTCGCCCGGATCGTACGGAAACGGTGTCTCTATTACAGAAGTTTCGCGCGTATTTGATGCCTATACGTATGACCGGTATTTGAGTGCCTCTGAAGATAAAGCGTACTCAACAATGATGCGCTCTACAATGGAAGAGCTCTCTACCTATTTTCCGGATATTGAGGGAGTTGGGGTTAAAACGGATTTGACCAACTATTTTAATATGTGGCAAACCTTGGCAGACAACCCCGATAGCAGCGCGATTCAAGTCGCATTGGCCGAAGAGACCAAAACACTAACACAAAATATTAATTACACACGTGACCGTATTGACAATTTGCAAAGCACCATGAATGATCAGGTGAAAACCTATATTGACGAGGTCAACAATATTGCCGCTGATATTGCGAAACTTAACGGTGCCATTGACATGGCTGAATCTGATGGAATCGCCAATGCAAACGACTTGCGAGACCAGCGTAATCTTTTGGAACGCTCACTTGTCAAGCTGATTGGCGCCAATATTTACGAAAACGGCATAGAGGCGAATATGGCCATTCACTCTCAAGCAACGGAAAAAAGCAGTACCTATACCGTTCAGGTGGGCGGATTTAATATTGTAGACGGTGCTACGTACCATCCTATCGGCAGTAGTAACGAAACCAATGCCTTGGGGTATTATGATCTCTATTATGAACGTCAAGACGGTGTTAAAATGCCTTTTGAATCGGCTATACAAGGCGGTAAGCTCGCGGCGTTAATGGAGCTTCGGGGATCTGATCTTAATGTGGAATCGGGAGAACCGTTACATGGAGTACTGCAAGAGAGTATTAACAATTTAGATGCGTTTGCCACAGGACTCATTCAAAGCGTTAACAATATATATGCATCGGCTTCAACGACACATATGGAATCCAATACGCTCAGTCTCGATAGTGCTACGGCGTTGCGAAATTATCCGGAGTTGGGTGTCAATGAGGGAAGTTTTAATCTGGTGGTTTACGATGCCGAGGGTAATGAGGTCTCTCGCAAAGAGATTGTGATTGACAGTACGACTTCCATGGATGATATTACGGCACAGGTAGCCGCCAACAGTGATGATAACGGCGATAATAATGCCACCAACGATATTGATGATTTTCTGCTGTTTACGTACGACAATGTTTCGGGAAAAGCACGTTTTGGTTTTACCGATGCACGGTTCGAAAAAGAGGGATACAGCTTTTCACTTCAGGACAATACGACCGGAAGTGCCAATAGCGGTACCAATTTTGCCGGTGCTACGGGCTTAAGCCGTTTTTTTGATGGTGACAGCGCTAAAAACATCTCTTTGCATTCGGCATTAAAAGCAGATCCCAGCAAGATAACACCGTATCAGGAGAATGTCGCCGGTAACAATAGCGTGGCTCTTAACATGGTGCAGTTGCAATTTGAGAGTTTTTCTTTTGAATCAAACGGAAAGCATGTTAATGACACACTTTACGGCTATTACGATACGCTGGTAACCGACGTGGGCAGTTTTACCAACTCTATGATTCATCTTGATGACACCTATACCGCACAGTTTAATGCTATTGAGTTGGAGTATCAGTCAATTTCCAAAGTGAGTATTGATGAGGAGTTGACCAATCTCATTAAATACCAGACAGCTTACGGAGCGGCATCGAAGGTGATTACTACAGTCGATCAGATGCTCAATACCCTTTTAGGCATTAAGCAGTAATGAAACCCCCCGTCGTAAGTATGGCTATACTTGCACTGCTTTTTCTGTTCTCTTTTTGTGGTCACTGGCTGTATCAGGTCAGCCCCTATATGCTTGACAAAGATGCCATTCTTCTTGCACCGTCGTGGGAACATGTTTTTGGTACCGATCGACTGGGACGTGATATTGCCGCACGCATTATTGAAGGCGGCAAAGTTTCGTTAAGCATTGGGGTAGGCAGTGCTCTGATTGCATCGTTTTTAGGGTTGATGATTGGCGCGACGGCAGGATATTTTAGAGGCTTGGTCGACAAAGGCTTTGTCGTTCTTGTCGATCTTTTCTTAACCTTTCCGACATTTTTTTTACTCTTAGCGCTGGTGAGTTATGTGAATGCCTCGGTATGGGTGCTGATAGTGATCATCTCTATAACCGGATGGATGACTACGGCACGCTTGATTCGTTCGGAGAGTTTTGCCATTACCCAAAAGCCTTTCATTAAGATTTTACGGATCGCCAAGGTGCCGACCTATAAGATTTTGTTGAAATACTATGCTCCGCTCTTGGCACCGATTTTCTTTGTCAGTTTTACGTTTGGTGTCGGCGGTGCGATTCTCTCCGAATCGGGTTTGAGCTTTTTAGGGTTAGGCATTGTAGCACCGCAAATGAGCTGGGGCACGATTATCAGCGGCGGTAAAGAGGTCATGGATATTGCATGGTGGGTCAGCTTTTTCCCGGGATTAATGATTTTTTTAGTAACATTCGCATTAATAAATATTTCGAATTATCTGCAGAGCATTACCAATCAAAAGCAGGTGCAGGAGTAAGTTATGAGCAACAGCAAAAAAAGTGTCGGATACATGTTTATTGTGATGGCATCGGTTGTTATTGTGCTTGCAGGTATTAAACTTGCTGCCGTCATTATTGTACCGTTTTTGCTGTCGGTATTTCTTTCCATCATTTTAGCACCGCTGTTTGAGTGGCTTAAAGCGCGCGGACTGCCCGATGCACTGTCCATTTTTACCGTTATGTTGGTATTTGTCGGGGTGCTGGGTATGATCAGTGTATTGGTCGGCAATTCGGTACAGGATTTTAACAATAACCTGCCGATTTATGAGGCAAAACTTTCACAAAGTATGAATGAGACCATTGTGTTTTTAGAGGGGTTTGGCGTTGATTTGCCCAATGACGAACTCTTTCAAGCATTTGACCCGAAAACTACAATGAAATATATTGCCGGTACTCTTAAAAACTTCGGCTCCATTATAACGAACAGTTTTATGATTATTTTGATGGTCATTTTTATGTTGCTTGAGATGTCACATTTTCAAGATAAATTTCGCATTACCGACCGTGAAAGTATGTTACACATGCAAGAAGTTGCCAATAAAATCAAACACTACATGGTCTTAAAAACGGGTATTTCCATGGTCACGGGGATTATTGTCTCTTTAATGTTAATGGCAGTAGGCGTGGATTACTACATTCTTTGGGGACTGGTTGCTTTTTTACTGAACTTCATTCCCAATATCGGCTCCATTATTGCAGCCATTCCTGCAGTGTTATTGGCGCTGGTACAGTTTGGTGCCGGAACAGCTGCATTAATTGCCTTAGGGTATGTGGTCATCAATATTGTTTTTGGCTCCATTATTGAACCCAAAATCATGGGGAAAGGGTTGGGACTTTCGACATTGGTAGTTTTTTTATCGCTTATTTTTTGGGGATGGTTGCTCGGTCCTATCGGTATGCTGCTCTCCATTCCGCTGACCATTATGGTGAAGATTGCCTTGGATGTTCAGCCCAATACAAAATGGATTGCCACACTCTTGGCATAATTTACATGTAAATTTTAAGTCACTTTAGCGTAAGATGACCCTTATGGATTCACAAGTAGATATTAGTAACGGGTCACAACAGTTAGTTTTAAAGCAGCTTGAAGATTCTGCGCTCATCGTCAGCAATCGAAAAGATCTCTATTTTAAAAAAGGTGATGATCCGCTCTCGTATGCCGATACATTGAACTATTTTTATTTTATTATGAGCGGTAAAATAAAAATTTATCAGGTTGACCTGTACAGCGCTAAAGAGCAGACACTCTACATGCTCTCATACGGTGATATGTTTGATGTGGTCTCGTTGTTAGATAAACAGCCCAACGCGTATCTTTCCGAGGTGCTTGAAGATACCCATATTATTCAAGTACCGTTACGTGATGTTGAGACAATGATTGCAGAAGATGCCCGATTTCGTCACTATTTTTATCACTATTTGGCACAGCAGCTCAAGTCTATGGAGGAGCTGGCAGTAAGTCTCTCGTTTTATGATGTGTATCAGCGGGTGTTGCATCTTTTTTCACGATTTACCGAGGTGGTTGACGGCAAAGCACAACTGAAAGTTATTGACAGTCTCAATCACGAAGATCTTGCTTCAATGATAGGCACCGTCAGAAAAGTACTGAACCGGAGTTTGCAGCGTCTTAAAAAAGACGGTATTATTGACATATCTCGAAAAAAAATTCATATTAAAAATTTTCAAAAACTTTTAGAGCAGTTGAGTATATAAAGTGTCATTGCAGGCGGCATTACCTTTTAATTAGGCTAAATTGGTTACAATTTCTTTATGATAAAAATATTGATGATTGAAGATGATCTGGAACTTGCCGAGATCTTAACCGAGTATTTGGAACAGTTCGACTTTGAGGTGATTACAGAAGATGACCCGTTTAAAGCGTTGAGTATTTTAAAGCTTGAGTCATTCGATTTGGTTATTTTAGACCTTACCCTTCCGGGTATGGATGGACTGGAAGTGTGCGAAGCCATTCGTCAGCGTCAAAACATACCTATTATTATCTCATCGGCGCGTTCGGATGTAACCGATAAAGTGCATGCTTTGGAATTGGGTGCTGACGACTACCTTCCCAAGCCTTATGATCCTCGAGAGTTAGAAGCGCGTATTCACTCTGTTTTGCGTCGTTATGAAGCATTGAGCCATACGGAAGCAGAAGAGCATACCGACTTTAAGCTTAATGAGTCGGCCATGCAAATCAGCTATAAGGGGCGGGCACTGGATCTGACCAATGCCGAATACGGTATTTTGGCCTACATGATTAAAAAACATGGTATGGTGGTCTCTCGTGAAGATCTTATTCACAATGTGAGTGCCATTAATGAGGACTCTTCGAATAAAAGTATTGATGTGATGGTCGGACGTATTCGTAACAAATTAGGTGACAAGTCCTTGATTGAATCCATCCGAGGCATCGGATACAAACTTTTAAAGTAGCCGCCGTTTGAGTTTGCGAAAAAATGCGGTACTGTTAACGGTACTTTTTGCGCTCTTTGTGAGTGTCGGGAGTTTAAGCTATACGTTTTATAAAATGTACGGCATCAACAAAGAGAAGCATACGGAAAATATTTTTAAAAAATATACTGTTATTATGAATATTTTTCGCCAACATAAGCAAACGCAGAGTTCTCGGACCATACTCGAAGCCAATCTTGCCATTTCACAACTTTACAATATTCCCGATAAAGAGATGGTACGCACCATTTTAAAAGAGGCAAAAGTACTCAAACGTGAAGGATTTCGCGCCGTGAACGAAGCGTTGTTTTACGATAAAATGTACATTTACCGGCAAAAATTCATTCAAGATATGCGTGCTTCAATGCTGGAGTATAACGAAGAGATCTATTTTTATATTGAATCACCGCGCTATTCGGTGATGCTGTTGGACAAAGAGAATCATCCCTATTCCCCATGGAAACTGCTGACCCGTTATGCAACAACCATCGGCATTATTATTTTCGCTTTTTTGCTCATTCTATACCGGCTTCGTCCGTTACGGGAGTTACGTAAAAAGATTGCCCGTTTCGGTGCCGGAGATATGACCGTCTCATTTAAGGTCAAAGGCGATGATGAAATTGCACTTATTTCCAATGAACTCGATCATGCCCAGTGTCAGATTAATGCTTTGATGGAGTCACGAACACTCTTTTTACGCAATATTATGCATGAGCTAAAAACCCCGATTGCCAAAGGGCGCATTGTTACACAGATGCTCAATGTCCCCAAACAGCAAGAGCGCTATAACAAAATATTTGAACGTTTAGAGAGTCTTATTAATGAGTTTGCGTTGATAGAAGAGGTAACTTCGGGCTTTGCGCATCTAAAAAAACAGGAGTACCGTCTGATTGATCTTATTGACGGAGGCATTGACATGGCCATGATTGACCATGACAATGTTGGTATTGATGTTGATGCAAACTATAAAATTGTTACCGATTTTCGTCTCTTTTCAACGGCTATTAAAAACATGATTGACAACGGTCTGAAATATTCACCCGACCATAAAGTAAAGGTCTATACGAAACATCGCGAGATCGTATTTGAAAACAGAGGAAAAGCATTGAGCCATCCGCTTGCTTTTTATGTAGAGCCTTTTACCAAAGAGCAGCCGGCAAAAAGCAGTTTTGGTCTGGGATTGTATTTGGTTGATGCTATTTTAAAATCACACAATATGATTTTAGCGTATGAGCATGACAACGTGCAGCATATCAACCGTTTTATTTTTGTACCCAAACACTAGAGGAATTTCATGAAGCATATACTGATTAGCAATGATGACGGCTATGAGTCTGTAGGACTTTTAAAGCTTATTGCGGCACTTAAAGATCTGGCGCATATTACGGTGGTGGCACCCGCAACCGAAAAATCGGCATGCGGTCATTCGCTGACGTTGAACCATCCGCTTAGTTTTGTCAGTGTCGATGACGACTTTTACAAACTCGACAACGGCACGCCGAGCGACTGTATCTATTTGGCACTGCATTCGTTGTTTGAACAGCATAAACCCGATTTGATTGTCAGCGGGATTAACCACGGTTCAAATATGGGAGAAGACATTACCTATTCCGGTACGGCGGCGGCAGCTATGGAGGGGGTGATACACGGCATACCTTCTATTGCCGTCTCTCAGGTCATGGACTATACGAAGCCGACTCCCGATTTTGAGCTGGCGGCATCAACCGTGCGCATCTTGGTTCAAAAGGTTCTTGAGCAAGGTTTTCCACTGCCGCCCCGTCAGTTTTTAAATGTCAATATTCCTTACGGAGTAGATACGGCAGAGATTGTTAGCACCTATGCCGGCTACCGGCTTTACGGTAACGATGCACATCTTCATCGGAATCCGCGGGGGCTTGAGTATTACTGGCTGGGACTGCATCCGCTGGAGTTTCGTACCCGAGAGGGTCAAGAGGGGCTGTGCGATTTTGAAGCGATTGAGCGCAACAAGGTCTCCGTCTCGCCCATTCAGGTCGATATGAGTGCCTATGAAAGCTTACATACGCTGGGAGCATGGTGTGAAGCATGAGCGAACACGGCAACTTTTCGGTGACGATTTTGAGAAACTGCAAGGTGCCAAAATTTTACTGTTAGGCGTCGGCGGTGTCGGAAGTGTTGCCTTAGACTGCCTGTACCGAACGGGTATTACCGATATTACCATTGTTGATTTCGACACTTATGATGAAAGCAATATGAACCGTCAGCTCTGGTCGGAATTGCATGTTAATGAAGTCAAGGTTGAGGCACTCAAGCAGCACTACCCTGAAATTACCGCAATATCTCAAAAGGTTGACCGTGAGTGGATTGCAACGTTTGATTTTGAACCGTATGATATTATTTTAGATGCCATTGATGATATTCATGCCAAATTGGCGTTGGCGCAGCGGTGTTACAAAAAGCTCATCTCTGCCACCGGATCGGCGAAAAAGCTTGACCCGACACAAGTGCGAGTTGACTCTGTTTGGCGTACTCAAGGAGACCCGTTTGCTTCAAAAATTCGCCGCGAACTCAAGCGTCGAAAATTCGATAGAAACTACCGTTGTGTCTTTAGTGCCGAGACGGCGCGTACGAAAGAGAAAGGGAGTTTTATGGGGGTTACAGCAGCCTTTGGGCTTGCTTTGAGCGCAGAGGCTATTAAACGATTGCTAAAGGAGTAAAAGATGACAGGTGCTCAGGAGTTGTGCCGCTATTTACAGCAGCAGGGCAGACTGCACTCTCCGCTGCTTATTAAGAGTTTTAACTGTGTCGATCGGAACGATTTTGTGCCGCCGGAATTTCAGGATGAAGCGTACGCAGACTATCCGCTCTCCATCGGCAAGGGTCAAACCATTTCACAACCCTCTACGGTGGCGTTGATGCTGGAGTTGCTGGAACTTCAAGAGGATGATACGGTGTTAGATATTGGTTGCGGTTCGGGGTGGACGACGGCACTGTTGGCATGTACGGTTCGCAACGGTTCGGTCACGGCACTGGAACGTCATGAAGCACTCTTGGCGTTTGCCGCTTCCAATCTTGAAAAATATCATTTTGACAATGTTGTATTGAAACAGGCTTCCAACGAGCTGGGCTGTCCGGGTGAAACGTTCGATAAAATTCTTGTCTCTGCCGCAGCGCAGGAGCTGCCTTTGAGTCTTGTCAAACAGCTACGAACCGGCGGTATTATGGTGATTCCCATTCAAAACAGCATTGCCATCATTCACAAAAAAGAGGGTGATGCGTTTGAACAGGAGCTACTGCACGGGTTTGCTTTTGTACCGTTGATTTACTGAGTAGAAAGGCGGTATTTTTTCAAAGTAAAGTCTTTCTTTGATTGGGGGCATAAATGTGAGGCTATTATTAGAAAAAAATCTTCTAAAACTTTAGTTGTTCGATGCTCTTTTTTGCCAGACCCCAAGGAAGTCTCCGCCCTTTAGACTTCATAAGTTCAAAAACATTTAATGCATCATCTGGACGCATCAAGCCTTGTTTGACAAACTGCTCAATAATCCAGATGGTACCCTTTAATTCAACACCTTCAGCCACTGCAACTTTTCGAAGCTGTGCATCTCCTGTGATTAGTGGGCATTCTTCCTGCTTTGCCAAAACAAAAGCAAAAAAATCGTTATCGCTCGGACCATTGTATTGTGTTTGTAAACTACTAACATATTCGATACTCTGAGAATTTAATTTTTTTATCTGTAATCCGTATCTTGGCAGGTCACCATGATGTTCTTCCAGCTCTTCCATATATAAAATATCGGGTACTGCAAACTCAAAAGGGAGTTCAAACATTTGTTCCAATATTCCGCAAACATCAAGGTCTATAAAGATGTTTGCATCACTAATAAGAAGCTGCATTATTACCTTCTAGCATTCGCATACGATAAAATGCCATTTGTGGCATGTCCATAAGCTCAGCAGCTTTTGACTCACTGATATAGCCTTCGGCCAAAGCATGAAAAATCAACTGCTCAAAATGGTGTGGATTTTCCGCTGCATACGGCTCTGGTTCATTTTTACGCCATCCTCGCTTTGAAAACTCTATGACTAAACTTTTATGATAGTGTGGTTTAATAACTCCTAAATCTTTGGCGCGATAAAGTATCCCTGCCATGGAGATTCCAAACTCCTGTTTGAGAAGTAACAGCTCACGCAGTTCTAATCGTGTTCGGTGCTCTCCAAGTTCTGCATAGAGTGCACTATCTGGCAATAAAAAGGCTCCTGCAAATCGATCACTTGCTCGTTCTTCATCCATATCTGGAGAGAGACGAGCTTCTAAAACGAGATGCCCTAATTCATGTGCCATAGTAAAACGCTGACGATCACCTGACCAAGCTTTTGATATTACGATAATATGATAACCATTCACTATCGCAGCAAGACCATCAAATTTACTATCCGCACTCTCCTCGATTTCAAATACTCTTATCCCAACACTCTCTAGCACATCAACAAGCTCAGGGATTGGATTGAGTCCTAAGTCCCACTTATGACGGACAGTTTTCGCTATATCTTCAATCTCATCAAGACTTTCAATAGTATCTGGTAGGCCTTTAGGTACTACAAATTTTGGTACAGGTGGCTGAGGAAAAAGAGACTCAAGCTCTAAGCGCTGCTCAATCTTGTTAAGAATTTTTCCCTCTATCATGGCTAACTTCTTTGGAGAAAGTGAGCTTTTTTTACGATACTCAGGTTTTTCCAATTTTAAAGGATTTGGACGTAAAAAATAGCCTGCTTTTACATGTAGTGCTTTTGCTAGTTTCATCAGCATAGTAGAATCGGGAGTTAAAAGTCCTTTTTCATATTTATTAATTGCAGTTTGACTTACCCCAACACTATCTGCAAGAGCTCGAAGAGATAAGCCAGAAGTTTTACGGGCACGTACTAACCGTTCTGCTATCATTTTCTCTCCTTTTAGTTTACAATTTAATATTTAATTGTCAATATTGTAAACTATTTCAGCTTTACTAAAGCTTATTGGGTTTACAATTTTATTATTATTATTGATTTTGTAAACTAAATGTCGCTAACGGTTACGAGCTTCCAATTCAGACGTTAAACGAAAAAAGCTGATTTTTTATGAAAGGATAAGTCATGGCAAACAAGAAACAAACTTCAAAAAGTATCGCTTCTAAAGCATCAAAGGTGCTCAAGAGTAAATCATCAAGCAAGACTTGCAAATCACTTGCAGGCAGTGCTTTGAGTCAGACTCGTAAAGGGCGAAAATAAAAATAGAGGGTGCATTAAGTTGCACTCTCTTATTTGACAAAAATATGGAAAATTATTGACAATTTCTTCTTTTAATTCTTCCATCAATTTATATCCTCTAAACCTTCCCACCAACACCCTTAAACTTCTCAACAAAAGCAGAAATTTTTTGAAATACACTCTGCTTTTTGCTCAAGTATTGCGGATTAAGCGGGCTCATTTTTGGCAAGATTGCATTGAGTTCAGTACCGTTTTCACTAGCATATTCCCGTTTTAATGATGAGACAATATAGCGCTTAGCTGCTTCTTCATTTAGGTTTTCATCACTTATGAGCTCCTCTGCTTCGCGTTGTTGCTCTGCTTGAGCAAAAGCAAAAAAAGCATCAATTACACTTGCTTTGTCACCTAGTTCATCTAAATCTGTTTGGTTGATAAAATCAACTAAGAGGCTCTCTTTGGCTCGATTGCCTAGACTTGCACGAATGAGTCGGCGCACCTCTTCAACAAGGGAGGCTTTATCTTTTGTCTTTTTGTTATGTTCAAAAATGAGTTCTAAAATATAGTCAAGATTGATCTCCTGAGATTTGAGTAAATCCACTTCAAAAACCACATCATCCCAATCTACAGTGGCGCTCTCTTTGGCTTTCGCAGATTTCTCACGGCGAAGCCAATCACGAATATCATTATATGTTGAACGATAGTCTTGAAGTGTTCTCTCGCTTGGCACTTTAATCTCTTCCATCACCTTTAAATCATCATCATTTAAATAATACTTAGCTTTAAACTCTTCTAGAGCACTCTCATCATTCATATCTACATTTTGCAACTCTTTAAGCACAACAAACTCATCATAGTTTTGCAGTACATTTTCAACACGCAGATATTCACCAAAAAGTTTGGCAAAATCTTTTTTATCTTTCTCTGTAACTATTGTTTCAGGGTCACCAAAACGCTCCTCCAACTCCCGAGCCACATCAATAAAGCCACGCCGTGCATCACCAGTTGCTGTATCACTAAAGCCCTCCATATACTCTTTATAGCTCTTCTCAAGCACTATATTTTTCGTGTTTTTGTCACCAAAAAGCGTAATAGCATCTACGGTTGCTTTTTCTAAATCACGAAAGGTTACAATGTTTCCAAAACTCTTCGTAGCATTATATATACGGTTTGTACGTGAATATGCCTGCATAAGACCGTGATAGCGTAAGTTTTTATCTACAAAGAGAGTGTTGAGACGCGGTGCATCAAAACCTGTTAAAAACATACCTACAACGATGAGCAAATCAACCTCCCCGCTTATTACTCGCTTGGCAAGATCACGGTAGTAGTTTTGAAAACTTTTACTATCAACACCATAAGAGGTTTGAAACATTGCATTATAATCATTAATGGCTGCGTTTAAAAACTCTTTAGCGCTTGAGTCCATCGCTGATGGCTCAAAATTCTCATCAACAATATCTCCTACTGCGTCTTGCTCCTCATTTGGTGCAAAAGAGAAAATAGTAGCAACCTTGAGTGGTTTTGTACTCTCTTTTTGCAGCTTTTTAAATGCCTCGTAGTAAAGTTTGGCAGCTTCAACACTACTTACTGCAAACATCGCATTAAAACCTTGAGCGGCACCTGTAAGCCTGTGTGTTTTTTGTTTGAAGTTATTTAAGATGTATTGTGTGATTTCATCTATTCTATCTCTATGCAGTAGTGCTTGTTTATTTTCTAATGCTGTAAGTTTTTTCTCATCTGTCTCACACTCCAAGTCTTTAAACTGTGGTCGCACATCATTATAATCTACTTTGAACTTGAGTACCTTTTCATCTCTTATGGCATCAGTGATGACATAGGAGTGCAACTCTCGCCCAAAGACACTAGCAGTTGTCTCAGCTCCTAAAGCATTTTCAGGAAAGATAGGCGTTCCTGTAAAACCAAACTGATAATATTTCTTAAACTTTTTTTGCAGATTTTTTTGTGCCTCGCCAAATTGGCTCCTGTGTGCCTCATCAAAGATAAAGACCACTTGACTTTGGTAGATTGCTAAATCATCTTCACTTTTCATGAGATTGTTAAACTTTTGAATGGTAGTGACGATGATTTTATTATCTTGTTTGGCGATGTTGCGTTTAAGTCCTGCCGTACTCTCTGAACCGTTTACGCTATCGGGTGAGAAGCGTTGATACTCTTTCATCGTCTGATAGTCCAAATCTTTTCTATCCACGACAAAAAAGACTTTCTCTATAAACTCTAACTCTGTAGCTAAGCGTGCGGCTTTAAAGCTTGTGAGTGTCTTCCCTGAGCCTGTAGTGTGCCAGATATAACCACCACTCTCAGTTTTACTCCAGTTTTTTGTCTCATAAGAGCTTTTTATCTTCCAAAGGATGCGCTCCGTTGCAGCTATCTGATAAGGACGCATCACCAAAAGAGTATTACTTACATCAAAAACCGAGTAGTGTATGAGCACATTAAGCAGGGTCCTTTTTTGAAAAAATGTAGCGGTGAAATCTTTTAAATCTCTAATGAGCATATTGTCAGATTTCGCCCAGTTCATCGTAAAATCAAAACTGTTTTTATTGCGTTTGGTAGTGTTGGCGAAGTAGCGTGTATCAGTACCATTTGAGATGACAAAGAGTTGGAGGTATTTAAAGAGGGAGTGCTCGGCATTGAAGCTCTCTTTTGAGTAGCGGTGCACTTGATTAAAGGCTTCACGAATGGCAACACCTCTTTTTTTCAGCTCTATCTGCACTAAGGGTAAGCCGTTTACTAAAATAGTAACATCATAACGATTGGCATGAGAGCCACTCTGCTCAAACTGCTTGATAACTTGCATAGAGTTACGAGCGATGTTCTTTTTATCAA